>Ga0214919_10002171_pt1 | contig 31152 bp, 17 predicted proteins | sample LL1503_MetaG_FD_177994 | JGI IMG/M metagenome (GOLD analysis project Ga0214919, IMG submission 177994) | Freshwater microbial communities from Lake Lanier, Atlanta, Georgia, United States - LL-1503 | ecosystem: Environmental > Aquatic > Freshwater > Lake | place: USA: Georgia | collected... | reverse complement strand
AAAAATGCCGTAAGCGAATAAAAATCCTTGGTCGTGATGGGGTCGAATTTATGATCGTGGCAGGCCGCACACCCGGTCGTGAGACCCAGCCACACCGTGGACATCGTCTCGACGCGGTCCTTAGCGTAAATGGCTTCATACTCGGCGGCGATCGCGCCGCCCTCACTCGTCGTCGGGAGGCAACGGTTGAAACCGGAGGCGACCTTCTGATCAAGTGTCGCATTGGGCAAAAGATCACCGGCGATCTGCTCAATGGTAAATTGGTCAAAGGGCAGATTATTTTTAAACGCATCCGTCACCCAGTCGCGGTAGGGCCAGATCGATCGATAGTTGTCGATGTGAATGCCGTGCGTATCAGCGTAGCGCACGGCGTCGAGCCATTGACGAGAAAAATGTTCCGCGGAGGCATCCGTCGCGAGCAAGCGATCAACTGCACGATCATACGCGGCCGGCGATGGGTCGCGCAGGAACACGGCGATTTCTTCAGTTGTTGGCGGCAGGCCCGTCAGATCCAGCGTAACACGCCGCAGCAGCCGAGCGGGATCTTCGACAGCTGCGGGCTTTAAACCTGCTGCGACAAGGTTTGCAGCGACAAAGGAATCGATAGGATTCCGGACCCCGTTTGCAACGACACCCGATGAGGTTGGTACCACGGGGCGAGTCGGAGCGAGAAACGACCAGTGCTCTTGATACTCGGCGCCTTCAGTGATCCAACGTTTGAGCAAAGCGATTTCGGCCGGCTTGAGGGTTTTATGCGACTCGGGCGGCGGCATGATTTCGTCCGCGTCGTTGGATAAAATTCGTTCAACCAGTAGACTGACTTCGGGACGGCCTGGAATAATCGCCGCCTCGTGGTCACCTCGCTCCACGGTCGCAAATTGAAAACGATCGAGGCGCAGCTTCGCCTTGCGCGTGCTCGAATCAGGCCCGTGGCACGAGAAACAATTTTCGGCGAGGATGGGTTGGATGTGCTCGTTGAAAGAAAGCTTGGCCCCGTTTGACGGCGTCGAAGAGACGACGGCGACCGCTCCGCCCGACTCGGGCGGCGACGCAGGATTAGAACTCGAGCTGTATCCGATTTGGGATAACAACGCCAAGCCGGCTAAAACCGTAGCACCTGAAAGGAAAATTCGACGCATAGGGGTAAACGTGGAGACTAAGAAAGAGATCAATCTAACGTGCCAAAGCACGGCTGTCTATTACAGGAACGACATTTATTGGTGCACCACCGGCAAAGCTCACCACTGAAGAGACCTACGCGAAAGTTAACTGGCGGCTGGGTCAACCCGCATCCTGTAGACCCAGCCGCGAAATTATAATCAGTTGAGCCGCTTTACGCTCTTCACGGCCCACTTGCTCACAGTAAGGCCTTTGGCGCTGCGGTTGCTCACCGGCAAAGGCGTGAGATCGAAGTCGAGTTCGCGAATGCGCGCTCCGCCACGACCATCGAGTGAAACATGCAGTGTTTTAGGCATGGCTTTCTCCGTGGGGCTGACTTCGAGGTAGATCACCTTGGAACCCTCACTGGGGACCAGTGGGTACAATTTATCGCGCGAGAATCCGCCAATTTGGAAGCGCTTAGCAAAGGCTTTGCCCGAAGCGCCGTCCTGATAAACCATGGTGTAAAAATTCTTGTCCCCGTCAGCGGGCAGGATCGCGCATTGGATAATATCGCGCCCCATAAACACTTTATCGGCGACCTTGGTAACCTTGAGCGAGCCATCGGCCATCAAGCACAGTACGCTGTCGAGCACGGAGCATTCCTGGACAAACTCGTGCTGACGCCAGTTCAGGCCGATGAAACCTTCCTCGCGATTGACGTAGAGGCGTTGATTTACGGAGACAACCTGAGCGGCGTTGATCTGTTCGATCTCGTCGTAGGTGGTGCGGCGCTTGTGGCCTTTGCCGTATTTTTCATGCAAGGTCTCGAACCACTTCACGGCATATTCAGTGAGATTTTTGAGGTGATGTTTCACCTCTTTCATCTCGGCCTCCGTCTTCTTCATGGCCTCGTCGGCTTGGAAACGGTTGTAAGCAGATATGCGCTTAATACGTATTTCGGTCAGACGGGTGATATCTTCGTCGGTAACGTCGCGGCGGAGTTGCTTGAGGAATGGCTTTAAACCTTCGCGAATCTCGCTGATGACCTCAGCCCACGTTTTTGATTTCTCGATTCGGCGATAGATACGCTCCTCAATAAAAATGCGCTCCAGGGAGTCCCAATGCCATTGTTGCTCCAACTCACCGAGGCGGATCTCGAGCTCGCGCTTCAAAAGCGTCTTAGTCTTGTCGACGCTGCGGCGCAGGATCTCGCGCACGCCTAGAAAATGCGGCTTGTCGTCCTCGATCACGCAGGCAGCCGGCGAGAGCGCCAACTGGCAATTGGTGAACACGTAAAGTTGCTGGATGATCTTCTCCGCATCGGCGCCAGCGGGCAGATGCACGAGAATCTCGACGACGTCGGCAGTATTGTCATCGACGTGCTTGATTTTAATTTTGCCCTTCGCGTTGGCGCCGAGGATCGACTCGATGAGCGACTCGGTCGTCGCTCCGTAAGGTAATTCCGTGATCGCAAGCAGGTACTTCGAGCGCACCTCGATCTTGGCACGGACCTTCACTTTACCGCCGCGCTCGCCGTCATTATATTCACTGAAATCAGCGATTCCACCAGTGGGGAAATCAGGATAAATGCGGAACGTTTTTCCCTGGAGATGATTGATGGCCGCGCGGCACAGATCGTTAAAATTATGCGGCAGAATCTTGGTCGAGAGGCCGACCGCGATGCCTTCGGCACCCTCCAGTAACACAATGGGGAACTTTGCGGGAAGCGTGACAGGTTCCTGCGCGCGGCCGTCGTAACTGAGCTGCCATGAGGTGGTCTTTGGGTTGAAGAGCACGTCCTTGGCAAAGGGAGTGAGTCGGGCCTCGATGTAACGAGGAGCCGCAGCGTCGTCACCGGTGAGAGTGTTGCCGAAGTTTCCCTGTGGCTCGATGAGAAACGAGCGTTGGCCGATGCCGACGAGCGCCGCGCCAATCGAAGCATCACCATGCGGATGCAACGACATTGCGCGGCCGACGACGTTAGCAACCTTGTGAAAACGACCGTCATCCATGTCCCACAACGTGTGGAGAATGCGGCGCTGCACGGGTTTGAGTCCGTCGTCGAGGTGCGGGACGGCGCGATCGAGAATGACGTAGCTCGCGTACTCCAGAAACCAGGAGCGGTAATGTTTTACCAGCGGCGCATCGGGAGAATTTTTCTCGGCAATTTTGGGCGGCGCGACAACGAGCTCGGCGGCAGTAACGTCAGCGCCGGAAGCCGCGGGAAGCACGGGGGCCGCGGGGGCAATATCGCCGGAAAGCGAGAGCTCAGCTTGATCGGAGGTCTTCGGTACTTTGCGTTTGGGCATTGCGGGAAAATGTCGCTAAATAATTTTTACGCTAACGTTCGATTCGCAGCGCTTCAGGCTACGACCAGGTCTTTTTCCACCTTAAGATTGCTGATAATGAAGTCCTGACGCTCAGGGGTATTTTTTCCCATGTAGAACGAGAGTAACTCGTCGGTATTGTGCAGGTGATGGAGCGAGACGGGCTCGAGCCGGATGTTTTCACCAATGAAATCTTTGAACTCATTGGCGGAGATTTCACCGAGGCCTTTAAAGCGCGTGATCTCATGGCTGGCGCCGAGTTGGGCGATAGCGGCTTGTTTTTCCTGCTCGTCGTAACAGTAGATCGTTTTCTTTTTGTTGCGCACCCGAAAGAGCGGCGTCTCAAGAATCGAAAGGTGCCCGCGAGCGATCAGATCGGGGAAAAATTGCAGGAAAAACGAGAGCAACAGTAGTCGAATGTGCATGCCATCCACATCAGCATCGGTCGCGATGATGACTTTGCCGTAACGTAGACCGTCGAGTCCTTCTTCAATGTTAAGCGCAGATTGAAGGAGGTGGAATTCTTCGTTCTCGTAGATGACTTTTTTGGAGAGGCCGTACGTGTTAAGCGGTTTGCCCTTAAGGGCGAAGACGGCCTGCGTCTGCACATCGCGGCAAGCGGTGAGCGAGCCGGCGGCGCTGTCGCCCTCGACGATAAAAAGACTGGAGCCTTCGGCGCGCTCGTTCTTGTCGCCAAAGTGGAGGCGACAATCGCGGAGCTTTTTATTGTGCAGCGAGGCTTTCTTGGCGCGTTCGCGGGCGAGGTTGCGAATGCCGGCGAGTTCCTTGCGCTCGTGTTCGCTGGCTTGAATCTTTTTGAGAATCGCCTCGGCGGTTACGGGATTTTTATGGAGATAGACGTCGAGCGTCTGCTGGACAAATTTGCCGATGAAATCCTTCACGCTTGGACCACCTGGGCCCATGTCGGCAGAACCGAGTTTGGTCTTGGTCTGCGATTCAAAGACGGGTTCCTGCACGCGTACGGCAATCGCGGCGACGATGGACTGGCGCACATCGGCGGCGTCGAATTCTTTTTTGTAGAAATTGCGCACCGTCTCAACGACAGCTTCGCGGAAAGCCTGCTGGTGGGTGCCGCCCATCGTGGTGTGCTGACCGTTGACGAAGGAGAAATATTCTTCGCCGTAGTGGCTGCCGTGCGTCATCGCAAATTCGATGTCCTCACCCTCAAGATGCAGGATCGGGTACAGCGTATCGCCAGTAAGGTTTTTCGCGAGTAAGTCTTCGAGGCCTTTCTCGGATTTAAATGCCTTGCCGTTGAAGGTGAGCGTGAGCCCGCGATTCAAGAAGGCGTAGTTCCAAAGCATGTCCTCGACGAATTCGGGACGAAACTTGAAATCGGCGCCGAAGAGCGCGGCGTCGGGAATAAACTCAATGAGCGTACCGTTACGCTCAGTGGATTTGATAACTTTGTGATCTTTCTTAAGTTTGCCCTGTGCGAATTCGACGAGCTTGGATTCACCTTCGCGGATGGCGGTGGCTCGGTATTCTAAAGCGAGGGCGTTGACGGCCTTTTGGCCGACCCCGTTGAGGCCAACGGCCTTTTGAAATGTCTCACTGTCGTACTTGGCGCCCGTGTTAATAATCGAAACGCAATCGATGAGTTTACCCAGCGGGATGCCGCGGCCGTAATCGCGCACGAGCACGGTACGATCGTTGAGCTCGATTTCGATCTTCTTGCCGTGGCCCATCATGAACTCATCGATCGAGTTATCGATGGTCTCCTTCAGGAGAACGTAAATGCCGTCCTCGGCGTGCGTGCCGTTGCCGAGCCGGCCGATGTACATGCCGGGACGCAGACGGATGTGCTCGAGGGACGAGAGGGTCTTGATACTGGCTTCGGTGTAGTTGGACGCCATAGGTGAAACGTGCGCCCAGCGTCCGTGCGCAACGAACCGAGACAAGCGAAAATACCCAAAACTACCCGAGGCGAGGTGCGCCGGTTTACGCCATCAAGCCTTTAACCACTTCACCAGCGATGCCCGTAAGGCGTACATCGAGCCCCTGAAACTTGGTGCTGAGCCGACGGTGATCGACACCCATCAAGGCGAGCATCGTCGCATGTAAGTCGTGGACGTTGACAGGGTTTTCAACGGCACGGTAGCCGAGTTCATCGGTAGCACCGTAAACCGTACCGGCTTTCACGCCACCACCGGCCATGAATACGCTAAAGCCCAGAATATGGTGATCGCGGCCTGTACCCTGCCCCATCGGGGTGCGGCCAAATTCGCCACCCCAGAGAATGAGCGTATCTTCGAGCATCCCTCGTTGTTTGAGATCCGTGATAAGCGCGGCGGTCGCTTGATCTACGTCTTGCGCGCCGCTTTTCATACCGCCCTCCAAATTGTCGTGATGATCCCAAGCGCGGTGGTAGAGCTGGATCATGCGCACCCCTCGCTCAGCGAGTCGGCGCGCGAGCAGACAGTTGGAAGCGTAACTGCCGTCGCCCGGCTCCTTCACGCCGTATAGGTCGAGCATGGCCTGCGGCTCGTTTTTGAAATCGGTGAGATCGGGGACGCTCGTCTGCATTTTGAACGCCAACTCGTATTGCGCGATGCGCGTGGCGATCTCGGGATCATGTGTGCCCGCGGCGAGCAATCCATTCATGCGGCGAACTTCTTCGATAACCTGACGCTGCGTGCTCTGGCAGACGCCCTCGGGATTGCCGACGTAGTGAACGGCGTCCCCGCGAGCTTGAAACTGAATGCCTTGGAAACGACTGGGCAAAACCCCGCTCGACCACTGCCGCGCGGAAATCGGTTGTTGGCCGGTCTTACCCTGCGAAGTAAGTACAATGAAACCAGGTAAGTCCTGCGTCTCGGCACCAAGACCGTAGAGCAACCACGAACCCATACTCGGCCGGCCCTTGATGATCGAGCCGGTGTTCATGAACGCATGTGCCGTATCGTGGTTGATCTGCTCGGTCTGCATCGAGCGCACCACGCACAAATCATCAGCCACGCGCCCAATGTGCGGGAAAAGGTCGCTGATCTCGATCCCCGCTTGGCCACGTTTACTAAACGACGCGATAGGGCCGCGCGCTTTCAACACCATATTTTGCAACTGCGCGAGTTGCTGGCCCGCCGTAAACGACGCCGGGAATGGCTGACCATCGAGAGCTTTAAGCTGCGGTTTCCAGTCGAAGGTCTCAAGCTGCGACGGACCGCCCGCCATGCAGAGGAAAATCACACGTTTGGCGCGCACCGGCATATGAGCCTCACGCAGCGCGCCGTGCCATCCTGGAGGCGGCGTCGCAGGCGCGTTACTCGCTGCGGAGAGCTTGCTCTGCAACAGCGCGTAGGCGATGCCGCCGAGGCCGTAGGCACTTTGGGTGAGAAAGGTGCGGCGATTGACGCTTAAGGCGTGCGCGGTGGGATCGTAGGGCGACATGGTCAGTAACGGGTGATGACTTCCTGCGTATTCAAAAGCACGCGCGCGAGTTGAGTCCAAGCGGCGGCTTCGACAAGGTCGCCGTCGGTAGGCGGGGCGAGGCCGATGCGAAGAAGTTTTTCGGCGGAGGAAAGATCGGCGCGGTAAATCTCGCGTTGGGTGGCGAGGAACGTCGCGAGCGAATCACGCTCAGCGCGCTGCGGTGGACGTGAGAGCGCGAGGTGAAACGCGAGGTCAAGACGCGCGGCTTCGTTACGTGCACCGGCCGATAAAATACGGCCAGCGAAGGCGCGGGCGGCTTCGACAAAGCTAGGATCGTTCAACAGCGTGAGTGCCTGCTGGGGCGTATTGCTGAGGTTGCGTGCCGCGGCGCACTCGTCGCGAGAAGGTGCATCAAAGTTTGCGAGCATCGGATGCAGGAATGTGCGTTGCCAGTGCGAGTAAACTCCGCGTCGCCACTGAGCATCAGTATCGCTCGCAAGGTAATCGCGCTCAGGAAATTGCAACGCGACGTAATAGCCGGGCGGTTGATAGGGCTTGGCGCTCGGGCCACCGATATCGCGCAAATCGAGCAGACCCGAAATCGCGAGGGCGTTGTCGCGCACAAACTCGGCCTCGAGCCGCCTCGGATTTTGAGAAGCGAGCAAGCGGTTCGCCGGATCGATGTCGCGCAGCTCAGGTCGCAGGCTGCTGCTCTGGCGATACGTGGCGCTGGTCACCATGAGGCGAATCATGTGACGCAAGTCCCAACCACTGCCGCGGAATTCACTAGCGAGCCAGTCGAGCAATTCGGGATGCGAAGGTAATTCTCCTTGCGAACCAAGATCGTCCACGGCCGCGCTGAGAGCATTACCAAAATAAAGCGACCAGAGCCGATTGGTAACTGCGCGCGATGTGATAGGATTTTCCGGGGAAACAATCCAACGAGCCAAATCGAGACGAGTAAGCCGTTTCTGCGGCGTACTTTCGAGCCGACCGGGCAGAAAACTAGGCGTCGCCGGTGAGACGGTAGGGCCGCTCTCATCCTGCCAGTTACCCCGCGGCAACACGCGAACAGGAATCGGTTTTGTCGCTTCCGTGATCATCGACCAGGCTTTGCCGCGATAGGTGTCTTTGAGCTTAGTTACGAGCTGATGATAACGCGTAAATGACAATGCATCGTCGGCAGTGCTCATCATCCACGTGTCGGCGAGCAAAGTTTCCTGCGACGGAGTGCGTTGCGGCGCGGTCAACGCAGCCAAAGTCGCAGCAGACGCCACCTCGAGCGGATCTTGTGCGCCGAGGCGACTCGTGGACATCCGGAATTTCGGCAACGTCTCACCTGAAACAATCACCACCAGCGACTCACCCGCGGCCAACTTCAGCGGCTCCGCCAGTAACCAAACACCCGTCACAGTTTCCCGCTTCGTCGGCTCAGGCAAACGCCAGCCCGCGGTGACACCATGAAGTTCGGCGCCATTGATGAAACGCGGTGCCTTCGCCGTCGCATCGGCGAAGACAACATCGAGTTTACGAACTTCGCCTTCGGCGCATTGCACGCTTGGGATAAGCATGACATTTGAGGGCGGCCATTTCCATTCGACTGGATCGGTAGGTGGCTCGAGCATCACATCCAGTCGCAAAGCGGTGATGCGACCGCCGTCCGGTTGTAAAATGATGCGATAAAACTCGCGGTTGGCCAACGGTTGGCCGCCGCAAACGGTGCCGTCGGTTTCGACGGTGACGGGTCGCTCGGTGATGACTTTGTCGCCTTTACGCAATTCGGCCTTTGTAGCGCGCAACGGTTCCCAACCACTAGGTACGCGGCCAAGGTACGTGCGCGTTTCATCCAGCCAAGTGGCCATGCGCGCCGCTGGAGCAGACGCTTGCGCACGTTGCCGCATCGCGGTGACGTGCGCAGTGATTTCATCTTGCGCGCGTGCGTGCCGGGCTGCGAGGTAAGGGCTCTCGACTTCGATCTCGGGCGGAAACGGGAAGTCGTTATTGAAACCTTTCAGGTCGGGATTACGTGAGTAATCGTAATCACCGTAAACGCCGTATTGTTTTACATCCGCGAAGAACGACTGGAGCTCGTAAAAATCGCGCGTCTTGATAGGGTCAAATTTGTGGTCGTGGCATTCCGCGCAACCGAACGTACTACCAAACCACGCGGCCGCCACGCTGCGCACACGCTCGGCGCCATATTTGGCGAGATATTCTTTCGGCTGCGCCCCACCCTCGCGCGTCATCATGTTGAGCCGATTATAACCGGTGGCTACACGTTGCTCGATCGTGGGGTTGGGCAGTAGATCGCCAGCGAGTTGCTCGATCGTGAATTGATCGAAGCGCTTGTTGGCGTTGAAGGCATGGATCACATAGTCGCGGTACGGGAAAATTCGCTGGTTCTGATCGCCGTGAAAACCGACGGTGTCCGTGAAGCGCGCGATATCGAGCCACCAGACGGCCATACGTTCACCGTGGCGCGGTGAAGCGAGCAGACGCTCAACTTGTTTCTCGTACGCATCAGGCGAACGATCCGCGAGAAACATCGCCATCTGCTCGGGCGTGGGCGGCAGACCCGTCAAATCAAGCGCAAGGCGACGCAATAAACGGGATTTCTCCGCTTCAGGCGATGGGTTGATTTTCTTTTCGGTGAGCCGAGCGCGAATGAACGCGTCAATTGGGTTTACCTCGCCGCGCGCCTGACTCGGCACGAGCGGTGTCACGAGCGGCGCATAAGCCCAGTGCGGCTCGTACACGGCGCCTTCCGCGACCCAGCGACGAAACAATTCTTTTTGCGCCGCCGTGAGCGGTTTGTGCGCGTCTACCGGCGGCATCGGGTCGCTATCATCAAAGATGCGGCTGATGATTTCACTGTCGTTGGGCTTGCCCGGCACGATGGGAAGCGCCTCGGTCTTGGTGGGCTTCAATGCCTCATCGCGCAGATCGAGCCGCATCCCGGCCTCGCGGGTTTTGGCGTCGAATCCATGGCAGTGAAAACAGGTGTCCGACATGATCGGCCGGATGTCGCGGTTAAACGAAATTTTCTCGGGCGCGGCGGTGATGACCGCAGCGGACCCAAAAAAAATCAAGTAGCCGTAAATAAAAAACGGAGAACGGGACAGAGCCATCATGGACGCTAATTCACAGCAGACAGGTGAAAATGTTTAAGGGTTTTGAAAGCCTAGTGATCAACGACCTTCACCATCTCGAAAGCAAGCGCGGAGCCTTTGTTAAACACCAAGAAACTTCCTGAAAATTCACCAGGTAACCTGATGTAAAGCGAGCGACTCACTGCAAGAACATCAATTCGTTGGAATTCAGTAGCGCACGACAAAACGCCGTGAGGCCATGTTGTGCTATAAGCTCGGCGGCGGCGGTACGCTCTATGACACTGGGGGTACGCTGAAGAACGCGGGCGTAAGCTGTGGTGATGGTTTCAGCGGTTGAGCCGGTGAGTTGGGCCGCAAAGGCTGCAGCCATATCGAGTGTGAAGCGGTGATTAAGCAGCGTCAGCGCTTGCAGGGGAGTCGTCGTTTGCGCCCGACGCGGAGCCGCAAACGCAATATCGGGCTGATCAAAGTCGTTGAGCACATCGACAATACTGGCGCGGGCGTTTTGGTGGTACACGGCACGCCGATAAGTCTCAGGACCGGGTTCATCGAGCGGAAAGTAGGTACTGACGTTATTCTGCGTGAAACGATAGAGACGAAACCCCGGGCCGCCCATCTGCCGATCCAGTTTGCCGGCGACCGCAAGCATCGTATCTCGCAGTTGTTCGGCATCCAATCGACGCAGTGGATAACGCCAGAGCAAACGGGCATCCTTGTCGGTTCGTGCCGCTTCAGTGTGATACGCGGAGGACTGACGATACGTGCGCGAGAGGAGAATTTCGCGGTGCAAAGGTTTGAGGTGCCAGCCGTTTTCCAAGAGCCTCGTGGCGAGGTAATCGAGCAACTCAGGATGCGTAGGTCGACCGCCGAGAAAGCCAAAATCACTCGGCGTATCCACGATGCCGATGCCGAAGTGGTAATGCCAGATACGATTGGCGAGTACGCGCGGGGTGAGTGGATTGTCGGTGCGTGTGATCCAGCGCGCGAGCGCGAGTCGACGTTCACCTTCGGACGCGTCGACGGGCAATTCGTAGGTCGGCGTCACGCGATCCAACACCGCCAAACTCGCTGGCGGGACCGATCCTAGAGGTTTCATCGGGTCTCCGCCTTTGTGGACGAAGGTGGGCTCAGGTACCGCTTGATGCAGTCCAACCCAATATTCCCGCAGCTTTGGTACGGCCTTAAGTTGCGCTTGGACCTGATCGAGTTCGCGGCGCAGTTCCGCCAACGCCTCGGCTTGCTCGCGTGTCGTGACCGCCGCGCGAAACCGTTCCACGCCGTGGCCTGGCGTCCAAGCTTCGCGGCCCGCGCTACTGGCAACCTCACGCCAGTCACGGCCGTCAACCGAGACGAGCACAGCATACTCGCAAGGACTACTGCCATTGATCGCGGCGTCTTTAAACAGTGCACCGCCCTTCGCGTTGGAAAATGCGATGCGGTCGATCGTCTCCACCTGAGGTAATGTGATCGTGAGTTCGGCCGGAATACCGACGAACCACTGTTCACCGTATTCGCCATCGATCACGAGTTGGGGACCATAGGCATCGGCAAAATCCTCTGCGCGAGCGGAGCGCGCACCGGCGGCTTTAGCTCCGGCACGCGCCAACGCCACATTACGCGGCTTCGTGCCCGCACTCCATATTTCAAATTCCACTAATCGAGTCTGTCCTAAATTTTGCTGGCGCGGTTTGCCAGTGTGAGCACGGATAACAAATTTCACATAACGCGCCGCAACCGCGGGAAACCGCTCCTCTGTGAGGCGTGGATCGACCTTAGGGCGGATCGGCAGGAATTGGTTCAACTCGACGAGCGCACGCGCCTCGATGACCTGATCCAGGGCTTCAATTTCACGCTCAAGTTGCACCTTGCGCTGCGTGGGCGCAGCGACGGCGGCGGCGTGGGTCGCACGCTCTTCGGCACTGGCGATGACCCGACGACCATGCGTGACGCCTTCGAAGGCTGCGCGCAGGCGATAATAATCTTCCGTGGGAATTGGGTCGAACTTGTGGTCATGACAACGTGCACAATTAAACGAGAGCCCCAAAAACGCCCCGCCCGTGGCCGTGATCATATCGTCCAACGTCGCCGCGCGGATATTCTTTTTGGCCGCGAGATCTTGGTTGAGAACATCATCATAAGGACCAGCGACTAGAAACGCACTCGCGACTTCGATCGCGGGGTTATCTTTCGCGATGACATCGCCGGCAAGGTGCTCGATGATAAAACGGTCAAACGGCTTATCCGCGTTGAAGCTCTGAATGACGTAATCGCGAAACGGCCAGAGATCATCGATGATGATGTTGCGCTCGAATCCCAAGCTCTCGCCAAACCGCGTGACGTCCAACCAATGCCGCCCCCAGCGCTCACCGTAGTGCGGCGATGCCAGCAAGCGATCCACGAGCTCGCGCGTCGCCGCCTCCGCATCTTTTTGCGCCGCCGCCACGAAGGCCTGCACCTCTGCATACGTGGGCGGAAGACCGATCACATCGTAACTCATACGGCGAATCAGCGCGGCAGGATCGGCTGGAGAATTCAGCCCCAGTCCTTTTTCTTTTAGTTTTTCTGCGACGTAATCATCGATTCCTTTGTTTGGCGCCGGACGCGCGATCGACTGCAATGACCACCACGATTTGTCCGCTCTTCTCGCTTCACCCAACGTGGCCGTGCGCGGATCAGGCGCTCCCTGTTTCACCCAAGTGATGAAATCCGCAATGACCGCATCCGGTAACTTCGGCTTCTTCGGCGGCATCTCAAGATCCTCCTCGAGATGACGAATGGTACGGATGAGTAGACTATTTTCGGGATCACCGGGAATGATGACGGACTGACCGCCGTCTCCACCTTTCAGCCAGCCGGCGCGCGAATCCAGAAACAGATTAGATTTCAGTTTTTTTGCCTGAGCACTGTGGCATTCATAGCAGTGCTCGACGAGCACCGGCCGAATTTTCTGTTCAAAAAAAGCCATCCCGGCGGGATCCACCTCTTCTGCGGCAGTGGCCCAAGCCGAAACGAGCGATACGGAAAAAACGGCAAATAGGAACCTGTGCGTACGTAAACTCATGCGAGTATGCTTTTAATCACATGACCATGCACATCCGTGAGACGTCGAGCCGCACCGTTGTGATAATAAGTAAGCCGCTCGTGATCGAGTCCGAGCAGATGGAGCACCGTCGCGTAAAAATCATAAACCGTGGTAACGTCTTGCACGCTACGGCGGCCGAAATCGTCCGTGGCCCCATGACTAACGCCGCCACGTACCCCGGCGCCCATCATCCACGTGGTGAATGCATCGGGGTTATGATCTCGGCCTGTGGTACCTTCCTGGTGCGTCGGCATGCGGCCAAATTCGGTACACCAAATGACCAACGTGTCCTGTAAGAGACCTCTTTGTTTCAAATCCGCGAGCAAGGCCGCGGTCGGCTGATCAAAGATCGGCGCGTGCCGATCGTAATCGGCCTTGAGCGTTTTATGCGCATCCCAATTGAGCAACCCATCGACGGCGCTCGCGCGCGACGCGCAATAAAGGCTGACGTAGCGCACGCCTTTTTCGAGCAAGCGGCGCGACAGGAGACAATTACGCGCGTATGCGGCCTTAAGCGGATTGCGGTCATCGGTACCATAGAGTTGATGCACATGCTGCGGTTCGCGCGAGAGATCGCAGACTTCGGGCGCAGTCAGCTGCATGCGGGCCGCTAATTCATAACTCGCCATGCGCGCCTGTAGTTCATCGCTGCCAGGGTGCATCGCAGCATGCTCAGCGTTAATGCGCTCGAGGAAAGCCCGCGTCGCTTTATCTTCTGCGGCGCCGATACTCGAAGGACGGGCGAGATTTCGCAGCGGCTGTTGCGCCGCCAAGGTGACTCCCTGATGCTCTGCTGGCAAAAAACCGTTACCCCAATTCGCCTTACCGTTGGGTGGCTCGCCTCGGACGTCTTGGATTGCGATGTAAGTTGGTAAATTCTCATTCAAACTTCCCAACGCGTAGCTCAACCAGGCACCGGCGCTTGGAAAACCCTCACGCGCGAAACACGTATTCATGTTAATACAACCCGGCCCGTGCGTGTTGGTACGCGAGGTCATACTGTGAATAAATGCCATGTCATCCACTTGCCCGGCCAGATGCGGCAGTAACGTCGAAATCATTTTGCCGCTCTGCCCCGCCGGCGCGAACGCCCAAGGCGATTTCATGAGGTTGCCGTTTTTCCCCTGAAACGTAACTTCCGTCTCACCGCCCGGCAGCGGCGTACCGTCATATTTTTCTAAAAGCGGTTTATAATCCCAAAGATCGATATGCGAAGCCGCGCCAGGACAAAAAATCTGTAACACCTGCTTTGCCTTCGGCGCAAAATGCGTGGGTCGGGCCGTCGCCGCGACTAGGTCACGCGCAAGTAAACGTGAAAGTGCGACACCGGTGAGACCGGTCGTCATCTGCCCGAGAAATTGCCTCCGAGCGAGGCCGAACAGGGGTGGGTTCATGCCTGAAATTGTGAAGGCAACCTTGGCACGAATCATTTTTCGAAAAAAACTCACGCCGCGTTTACTCTTCTGCACACTTAGTGCCAGCCCTTCTAGTTCATCGTCAACTCTCGACGCCAAACTCGTCTTCAAGCCAGCCCGAAGAAGCGAAAAAATCGTTCAAGGATCCACGACCACCGTCAGCCCGACCCACACGAGGGGCCGCAACGTCTGCGCATCCCAGTTCGCGAGGCGGAAACAACCATGCGACTCCGTCCGCCCCACTTGCTCAGGTTTCGGCGTGCCGTGTATGCCGTAGCCCGGACGATCGAGACCGATCCAGGCCAAGCCCACCGGATTGTTTGGCCCCGGCGGCAAAATCAATTTTCGGCCGAGTTGCTGAGCTTCCTCAGACTCCGGAAACACCGCCGGATCGAACGTATAATCTGGATTAGCGATCGCCACGGTCACGTGCAACTCACCGACGGGGCGCTTCTCAACTTTGCGCGCGATGCTCACCGGAAAATGCGCAAGCAACCGATCCTCCGCATCGCGCACCTGTAGCACCCGCTCCGCCAATTTCACGTGCAAGCGCGCCGCGACGCCGCTCACGTTGACTCGCCCCACCGCGGGCACCTTAACGACCGTACCAGGCAAAATCGGGCCGCTCCAATCGATCGCCGGATTCAATCGCTTTAACAAATTCGGACTCGCATGCGCACGCTCGGCGAGTAGCTCCAACGCCGTTTCATAATCAAGCGCGGACTGCGTCGATTTTCCGAGCCACGTGTCGCTCAACGGCTGTAGTCGTGCGCAATCTGCGGCACTCAAAGTCAACGTGGTCAATGGCTCAGCCAGCATTAAAAGCGTCTCACTCGTGGGCGCATCCAGCACACCCGAAGGCGCGAGATTCTCTTTTTCCTGATAGGCCCGCAGCGCCGCCGCCGATTGCGCCCCGCCCACACCATCAATCGCACCGCTCGAAAAGCCCCGACGCGCGAGCTCGATCTGAGCCTCAAGCCACGACGTCACAGGTCGCCCCACGTTGGCCTGCGCAGGAACTTCGACCACCGAATCCGGCACAGCCGTTTCTGCGGTGGGTTCAACTGCCGGAGCCACAACGGGGGTTTCATCCGGCGGGGGCGGCGCAGGTAATTTGAACTCCACCACCGGAGCCACACTCGCGCCAAGCGCCGCGCTCAACCGCGCCACGCCGAGCCAACGAGCCGCCACGGGGAAAACATTCATCGGGGTAGAGCGTACAGCAACGCGCCTCGTTGCCAAGACTCACTCAGGCTTCATCAGCCAGCGCCCAATTAAAACCTCAAAGTCCGCCGTCCGGTGCGGCGGTACCGGTGGCACCGCGGCGCGGACGTGGTTTCTGCGCCGCGAGGAAGGCCACGACATCGCGGACTTCGCGCGGCTGCAAAATACCGAGCATCGGCGGCATGATAGAAACCGGCGGGGTTTGCGTCACGATGTCGGCGCGGGCGAGCGTGCGATTGGTGCCATCAAAAAGCCGAACCCCGACCGACTGCGGCATATCGCGTGCGATCGTGCCGGCGACGACGGAGCCGTCTTTGAGGGTTACGCTCACCAAGCCGTAACCGGTGGCGATGTTGGCATTGGGAACGAGTAACGATTCGAGTAGATAAGCGTGGTCACGCTGGCTGCCGATAGTGCTTAGGTTGGGCCCGACTTCACTGCCGCCGTTGGATTCTAAGCCGTGGCAAGCCAAGCAGTTGGCGTTAAGATTATTCTGCACAACTTCCCGTCCTGCAAGGACGCTGCCACCGAGGAGCAACTCGCTCTGCGCGACACCCGCGGCGGACACAGTATAAGCCGCAACTTTCGCCGCGAGGTTCGGATTGGCGGTGGCGCGGGCGCGCGCAGCGTCGAGTACATCGAGTTTCAACTCAGCAGAGCAGGTGCCGGTGACCAAAGTATCGGCGTACGTGAGAAGAATAGCGTCGGCAGCCGGCGTCGCAGCTTGAGCGAGGAGTGCGAGCGCATGTTGTTTTTCGGGGATTGTGCGCGATTTCAGGACCGATTGCACCTCGGCGACGAGACGAGCGGCTTGAGCCGGCAAGAGCAATTCGAGCGCCGCGCCGTGCAACGGCTCGGGCGAGGCCGCGGCGAGCGCGGTATTCATGGCAGCAGCGAAAGCAGATTCGCCGCGCAGCGCGGGATCGGCGAGGAGGCGAAGGGCTTGGGCGCGGAGTTCGCCGGGAGCAGCAGTTTCCGCGACGATGGTGGCGATCTGCACAGGGGCGGCCCGCAGCGCGTGCGCGATCATGATTTGGATCGCGAGGGTTTTGAGTTCCGGATCGGTCAACGCTAGGAGCGCGTCAAGTTTCGGCGTGAGCACGGCGGCGATGGGTTGCGGTTTAAACGAGCGCGCAAAGCCATCAACGAGATCGAGAGGCTCGGGCGCGTTCCACATCCGCAGACTCGTAAGTGCTTCTTCGCGGATCGAGCGGTCGGCGCGCACATCGAGCGCCAGTGCGAGCAAGCGGGCCGCAGCTTCGGGCGTACCGAGGCGGAGGTTGGCGTTGAGCGCACGACGCGAGATGAATTCGTTGGGCGAAAGCGAGTCGATGAGCGCGGCGAGTTGGGGCAACGCATCCGGAATACCGCGTTCGTCGTGAATTGCACGGGCAGCTTCGGCAACAACGAGCGGATCCGTATCGTGTAAAAACTCCGCGACGAGCGGGGAAACGTGGCGACGGAGCGCTACGACGCTGACGAGGCGGACGTTTAAGGACGGATCATTTTTACGCGCGGCGAGTTGAGCGGAAGTGGCGCAGCCCGTAAGGCCAACCGCAGCTCCGTGACGCAAAACGGGGGCAGCGGCATCGGCAGCGGCGAACGCGAAGAGCGCGTCCACGGCGGCGGGCTCGGCGTGTTTGCCGAGGGCAATCGCGGCTTGGAGCCGGACGCGTGGGGCGGTGTCCGTGAGCAGCGGAATCAGACGTTTGGCGTCAGGTTTTGCGCTAACGGCGTCGCCGAGGATTTTCGCGACCTGAGTGCGGATTTCCGCGTCGGCATCGGCGAGCAATGGCCACGCGGCAGCGACGGGTGCCGCGGCGCGGCGGAGGAGTTGGCCGTAACCCCACACGGCGTGCACGCGAGCAAGGAGCGGTGCAGCGGCATCACGGGCGACGGCGAGGAGGGCGTCGGCTTGGCCGCGTTTTGCGAGCTCGAGTTGGGCGCCTTGACGGACACGTTGGTCGCGGTGGCCGAGAAGGGCGAGTAGTTCAGCCGAAGCGGTTGTAGCAAAACCCGCACTAAGTAAGAGCCGCGTCTGGAGACGCTGGGCGTCTTTGGCGGTGGCGGGAGTTTCGACGCGCCAGACAGCGCCTTTGCCATCGAGCGGATAACCCCCGATCCAATCGGCCATGAAAAGCGAGCCATCAGGGTGCCAGGCGAGGCCGATGCCCATGATGCCCTCACTTAAGATGCGGGCGTCTACCATCTTGAACGAAGCCCCGTCACGCTCGGCGCGGAAAGCGCGCATTTTTCCAGAGGGAAATTCGTTGAGGATAAACAGGCCGCGCTGCGCGTCGCTGAGTGCGGTGCCGGGATCGTGTTTGAAACCGGCGGGACCATCAGAGTAATTAAGCAACGCGGGCAGGAGGTAAGCAGCCTGGCCGGGAAAATGTGGTTTCCAAAGGCCCTCGCGCATCCACGGAGCGGATTCCTTCATGTATTGATAATTGCAGCGCCATCCGGTGTCGCTGCCCTCGACGATGTAGGCGAAGCGTTCGCGTTCGCCTTTCATATCGGCGTCGTTGTCCACGACGAAGAGATCACCGAAATCGTCGAAGGCGGGCTCTTGGGGATTGCGCACGCCGTGAGCGTAGACCTCGAAGTTGGAACCGTCGGGCTCGATGCGGAGAATAGAGCCTTCGTTGGGGTAATAGAAGTGGCGACCTTCCTTCGAAGTGACGTTGGTGCCCTTGTCGCCGATACTCCAATAGATGCGGCCGTCGGGCCCTACGCTGAGGCCATGCATATCGTGGCCGGCGTAGGCGATGTGGATGCCGAAGCCGTGCACGACGATTTCGCGGATGTCGGCGACGCCGTCGTCGTCGGTGTCTTTAAAACGCCAGAGGTCGGGCGCGATTGTGGCGTAAACCCAGCCATCGTGGTACATCACGCCGGCGGCGATGCCGGTGACAGGCGTGTTAAAACCCTCGGCGAAAACGGTCATCTTGTCGGCCACGCCGTCGCCGTCGGTGTCACGCATTTGATAAATGCGTTCGGTGGTTGTCGTGAGATCTTTCCAGTCGATGGAGCCGTCGCCGTTGTTGTCCTTGAGCGAACCACGCGGAGCGCGGACTTTGCCGGGCGCGAGGACGTCTTGGTAAAAAGCGAGTTTGGCGTCGACGCTGTTGAGGGCGACGTCGTTGGCGACCCAATCGCGGTATTCGCGAATATCGAGATCGCCGACCTTGCGGCGCGTGGTCGAAGTCACATAGACGCGCCCCTGGGGATCGACGGCGCAGGCGACGGGATCAGGGACATTGAAGGCGCCCGACCATTTTTGGAGTACGAGCTCGTTTTTGCTAGGCGTGGTCTGCGCCGTCGCGAAAGAAGCGACAAGGGCGACCAAGAAACCGGCCGCAACAAGCCGGGCGGAAGACAGAAAAGATGGGAACATAGAGCGACGGGATTTAGAAAATGAGCAATCACCGCGCCAGCGAGGCGAGAGGATTCAACCTGCGGACACCAAAATTATTTGGCGTACAACCGGGCGAGCGCCGCGGCGGTCTTGCCCACACTCGCGCGCAACTCCGCCGGCCCTACCACCTCTGCCGCCGCGCCCCAACCCAGCACCCATTGCTCGACCTCCACCAAAGCCCCGAGGTGCAACCGCAATTCCAGCCGACCGCCGGCCAACTCTCGCATCTCCTGCGATTCGTGCCACTCGCGCTCGCGCACCCGCTCGGCCACGCTCGCGTCAAACCGGATCACCACGCGGTGATCGCCGTCACCGCCCAATACGCCGAGCGCACTCGCAAAAAATTTCTCCGGCGAAAAATCCTCCGGGCGCACAAACGTCGCACCGCCACCGACGACGTCACCGATGCGCGGCAACGCAAACGTCCGCAACGCATCCCGCTCCACGTCGTGACCGACGAGGTACCAAGAATTTTCGCGGTTCGCCAAATGATAGGGTCGCACGTGGCGCGGCGCGGACTGCTTCTCTCCGGACTTGCGGTAGCTGAACGTCACTTCCTCATGCCGTAGCACCGCCGCGCTCAGGGTGTTAAAGACCGTGAGATCGGTTTTTCCCAAGCCGATGTTTTTAAACGACACCGCGCGTAATTCGTCCGCGGGCGAAAATGAAATTTTGTCACGCAGCCCACCCGCTAGTTTGCCGAAAGCCACTTCGAGTTGGTGGTGAAAAGGAGTACCGCGGTACTGCTCCAAAGCCCGTTGCGCCACCAACAACGCGAGCAACTCGCCCTCGGTCACGTTCACCGTCGGAAACGCGTTCACCTGAGTTGTGTAGCGGTAAGCCTGAATCCCAGCGTCAAATTCGATAGGTAACTCCAACCGATCCCGCATAAAAGCAATGTCGCGCACCACCGTCTTGCGAGAAACCTCCAGCGCATGCATAAGCATCGTACAGTTTACGAGCGCTCCGCGACGGAGTTCCTCGTGAATGCGCAGCATCCGCTCGAGCGGAGGCCGGGACTGTTGCGCGCGTGAGTTCATGATTTCGTGGCCAGAGCCACCCCTACGAATCAGTCCGCCCGCCGCCACGGCAACGCCAGAATTTTAACACGTAGCCCTTCGCCCTATAAATTAGGCCTAAAAAATAATTTAAATATTTTGATAGCTGGGCCAGCCAATGTCTCACCCTACCCGGTAGGATGCGCTCATGAACTTAACTGCCTCCCAACGCTCCTACGCCCGCTCCGCCTCCTCCGCCCCCACCATCTCCCGCCGCGCCCGAAGCGTGAAATGCTATGTTCCCCTAGCGCTCACTTGGTCGCACAGCGGCGTCCTCCACCGCGTGACACAATGGCCCGACGTCCAATTTGAACGCCTCTACGGAACCGATTGGATCGCGATCGCTCCGAGCGCCGAAGCCTTAGCCACCGCCGCCAAAACCCTCACTGCCGCCGACTGGCAACCCTACCTAGAATTCGTCCCCGCCGCCGTGCGCGAGTTCATGGGGCCGTTTAATTTCTCGCGCCTTGAAGCCCTCCAAGTCGCCGCCCGTTGCCCGGCGCTCATCGCTGACCTCGCCGAGACGCCCGCGCTGACGGCCTTCGTATCCGCCCACGTTGAACTTCGTGGCTCCCCTGCCCCGCGCTGGACCGAGATCAACGCCATCTATGAGCGCAACGGTATCTTCGGCATCCTCGAATGGCTCGGCCTGCCCGCCTCGCGTCAGACCCTCGCGATCTTGCGCAACGTCGTGCAACCCAACCTCCCACGTCGCTTCCTCGAACCCCTCCGCGGCATGCTCTGGGAACCCAAAGCCCTGACCGCTCTCCAACGCGACCCCGCCCTCACCGACCGTCAACTCTCCCGCTACATCCACGCCCTCGCGGCGTGAGGATTCCATTAATGTAGTGTACAGTTGAGTGCCACTGATGATGTATCGGCGGCAAATTCGAGTTTAGCCCTAAGAATTGACAAGATGATTTCCCGATTTGGAAGGTGTTTACAGCAACGAAGAGCATGGCAAATCAGTGCGGCTAGATGCCCGTGAACGCTTGTTTCAAGCAAGGCGGCCCTCGTTTACTGCTTGCGCTGGGACAATTTTGTCACACCCTACCGATATGGGTTCAAGTCTCCATAAACGCCGCATCTCCAAGTCGAATGACGTCGCCACAGAAACTGCGAGGAAAATGAAGGCTGCCCTCGCCACTGCCCTGCAGGGTTTCATGAAAGCCTCGTCCCTGAGCGTGACTGCCGTAGCTGAGGTCGTCGGCTGCAACCGGCGCATCATCCAGCGGCTGCTAAATCCCACCGACCTGGGGATTACCCTCCATACTCTGACACGGGTGACCACAGCTCTAAACTTAGAACCCAAATTGGTCGTTCGTCAGCGTCCAGTTACGGAACTCAACCCCTTGGTTGCGCGCCTAGCTGCCGCCCCCAACAAGGCCAGCGGCGATGCCCTCAGACAGCAAATACTCGAGGGTTTCTACGGCCACTCGGTGAATCTAGCCAAACTGGATGACGCCGCGGCAAAGAAGCCCGCTATCCGCGTCACTCGCCTGGCCCATGCCAAAGCTTAAACGCTCCGACCTACCTCAAGCGGTATTCAATCACCTGCTTGTGTGAGTGCAAAAAGGCAGGATCAACGTGGCCGGCGTGCAGCAGCTTCAGGTTTTGATGGCCTCCAATCCAACCGTGGGGCAGGAGAACTGGTTTAAGCGGTTCGGTGATTTCACGGTCTGCGGTCGTGGACATATCGTGCTTACTTTCCTTGAGTCACACCACACCGCTCTCGGCGAAGAAGTGGAGTGAATGGCTGATTTAGGATAAGGCACACCATATTACGCACAGATTACGAGTGCTGAATCTAACCTAAGTAAAACGCAGAAAACCGTTTTGCCAACGTGGGAAGCGGCCTGTTGTGTGCATAAATGCGCCTGCGCCTGTCTGTCTTTTTGTTTTTCTTCGCCGGATTTTTTTTCAGCGGTTGCAACCCACGCGAGACGCGCGTCATCACCGGCAACCATGACGGCATCCTCCACCTAGGCAACGGCGCCGAACCCCAAGACTTGGATCCCCAGCTCATCAGCGCCAGCACCGACCAAAATCTAGCCGTGGCGCTTTTCGAAGGGCTCACCACACTCGATGAGAAAACCTCCCAACCCATCCCCGGCGTCGCTGAGCGCTGGGAAGTTTCGTCTGATGGACTCTCCTGGACCTTCCATCTAAGAGCCACCGCCCTTTGGTCTGATGGCTCACCACTCACCGCCGATGATTTTGTGCAATCGTGGCGCCGCATCCTTACCCCCGCGCTGGGCGCCGAAAACGCATACCTGCTTTATCCAATCAAATCCGCCGCCGCGCTCAACGACGGTTCCATTAAAGACCCCGCCGCGCTCGGCGTCGCCGCGCCCGATGCCCGCACACTCGTCGTCACGCTCGAGCGGCCCACCCCATATTTCCCGACGCTGACCGCGCTCACCGCGCTCTTCCCGATCAACCCCCGCATCCTCACCAAATTTTTCGCGCTCAACCAACGCGGCACCGCCTGGACCCTCCCGCCCAACCTCGTCAGCAACGGCCCATTTCTTCTCCGCGAGTGGACGCCCAACGCCCGCCTCATTGTCGAAAAAAATCCGCACTACTGGAACGTCGCTCACGTCACTTTCCGACAGATCGTTTTTTATCCAATCGAAAATCCCGGCGTCGAAGAACGTGATTTTCGCGCCGGTCAACTCCACGCCACTTACGAATTGCCCCTATCGAAAGTGGAAACCTATCGCCGCGAATCACCCTCGCTGCTGCGGATCGAGCCCTACCTCGAAACGTTTTTTCTTCGCTTCAACGTCGCTAAACCTCCGCTCGACCGCCGCGACGTCCGCGCCGCGCTCGCACGAGCGCTCGATCGTGAGTCGATCACGCGCAACTTACTTTCCAGCACGCGCGTGCCGGCGCACCACTTCACGCCGCCCGACTGCGCCGGCTACACCGCGCGCGCTACGATTCCTGACGATTTCGCCGAAGCCCGTAGGCTTCTAGCTGCCGCCGGTTTCCCGGGCGGGCGCGGTTTCCCAAAACTTGAACTCCAGATCCGCAACGACGAACTCCACGCCAAAGTCGCCGAGGCCATCCAAGCGATGTGGAAACGCGAACTCGGCATCGATATTGCCCTCGTCCAACTCGAACAAAAAACGTGGCTGCAAAACCAACAGAGTAAAAATTACACGATCACCACCTCGCGCTGGGTCGGTGATTTTGTCGATCCCGTCACCTACCTCGAAGTGCACCAAACTGGCGGTGGCTACAATTTCAACGGCTGGAGCGATGCGCGCTATGATGAATTACTCCGGCGCGCCGCCCTCGCGCCAAACTCGGCGGCACGCCATGAATTTTTCCAACAAGCCGAGGCCGTGCTTCTCGACGCCGCGCCGAGCGTGCCGCTTTTTTTCGGTGCAAGGATTTACCTGCAACAACCGAGCGTACAGCAATGGTCTCCCGCCCTACTCGGGTTACATCGCTACGGGGAAGTTAAACTCGCGCGTTGATTTTATTGGCCGCGCGGCCGCATCCCCACAAACTCCAACCGACATGCGCTCCGTGCTTACCGCTTTTTTGTTATTCACCTTAGTCTCCGTATCGCGCGCCGCGGACGTCGAACTCACGCGCGTCTGGCCAGCGTGGCGCAGCGCAGAATCGTTTGAGCGCATCTCAGAATATTTCGACGGTCAGGAAAACACGGGCCACCACACTGTGCTGCGCACGCAACCCAACGCGCGTGCCGGCTACTATTTTCTTATTCGCGCCAAAGCCGCGGCAAACACGACAGGGGCTAAATTTGTACTACAGATCATCACCCCCGAGGCATCTGAGCCCAAGACCCATACCTTCCCAATCACACTCGGTCCGAAAGAAGCGGTTTTTGATATCGGTCTAACGGGCTCGGATTGGGCCGGACGTAAAACGCACGCGGTCGCTTGGCGCCTCAGCGTGGTCAACGCCGAAGGCCGCGAACTCGCCAGCCAGCAAAGTTTCCTATGGTCGAATCCGGCGCCGTGAATCTTAACGGTTGGACCGACTGGCGACCGCTCGCGCTAGCGACTCCACCTAACTCAGCTGTACTCGCAGAAACGATCGACGGTGGGCAGGCGTTTCGGTGGCAGCGTGCAGCGGACGAGATTTGGCTGGGGCAATGGGATCGCCACCTCGCGCGCCTGCGTCTCGGAGTAGCCGGTCGGCTGGAATGGTCGGCAGCCACAACGGGGACGGAAGCGGCGCTGAGCACGTATCTCGACGCTGACCGCGATGCGCGGGAACTGGCGGATACGTTACCTTGGCGCAGCGATGCGCATCTAGCGCACTGCATCGCCGCGTTTCCAGGCCTGAGGATTTTGCGGCAACCGTTCGGCGAGACCTTGCTGGGATTTTTGTGCAGCGCGACCAAGCAGATCGTGCAGATCAAACAAATGATGGCGCTGCTCGCCGCGCGGCATGGTGCGGTGATTGCTGCCGAGGGCGCAACGGATGTGAAGGACGGGGGCGGGGATGCACGGACTGACCGATGGTCGGCCCCCAACTACCACCGATTGCCGACGTGGCAGGAAATCGCGGCGGTGCCGGAGACAGAGTTGCGCGGGTGTCTACTGGGATTTCGCGCACGCTACATTCACCAAACAGCGCAATTCATAGCGACAAATCCGGGCTGGCTAGAGGAAACGGAGGCGTTGCCTTACGCGGAGGCGAAGGCGCGGCTAGTCACGTTGCCCGGCGTGGGGGAAAAAGTCGCGGATTGCGTGCTACTGTTCGGCGCAGGGCGACTGGAGGCGTTTCCGGTGGATGTGTGGATTTTGAAAACGATGGCGGCGCGGTACGGGCTCGACGGATGGAAGCCGGCACAGGTGGCGCAGTTTGGACGCGCGCACTTCGGTCCGCTGGCCGGTTTGGCGCAGCAATATCTTTTCGCATGGGAGCGGGCCGAGGCGCGACGCAGCACTTAAGCGTGCGGCGCGAAGCAACTAAGTGTTGATCTGCAAGGCGGCGACTTGGGCGCGCAGGACATCGCCGAGTGCGAGCAGATGCGTGGTCGCGGGATAAGCAGGCCAAGGCGCGAGGGCGGCAGTAGCATGCGCAAGTTCGGCATGAATGCAGGTAGTCACGGCAGCGAAGACACCCAAGTCGTTCATTTGCTGGAGGCGGAGCGCAAGCTGAGGTGGACGTTTACCGGTGATTTCCTCGGCGAGGAGTTGGCGCTCTGCAGCGGGGAGGCGTTCGCTGAGGGTAATCAGAGGGAGCGTGAGTTTGCCGCTAGCAAGATCGGTACCTAGGGTTTTACCGATGCGGGCTTCGGTACCGAAGTAATCGGCGAGATCGTCGTAAATTTGGTAAGCGATGCCGAGGTGGCGGCCAAAGCAGGCGGCTGCATCGGCGCAAGCGGGCTCGGCGCCAGAGAGTTTAGCGCCTAGGAAGCAGGAAACGCGGAATAATTCGGCGGTCTTGAGGTCGATGATGCGCTGGTAATCGGCGAGGGAAATGTTGAGCGAGCCGCGGCGGAGAGTTTGGACGATCTCGCCAGCGCAGACACGGCGGGTAGATTCGGAGACGGCGGCGCAGATTTCGGTGGTGGGAAATTGCGTGGCAAGGTGGAGCGCGTGGGCGAAGAGCGCATCACCGAGAAGCACGGCTGCAACGGGGCCGAATTCACGGGCCGCGGTGCGACGGCTGCGACGAACGTCAGCTTCGTCCATGATGTCGTCGTGCACAAGCGTGGCGAGATGGACGAGTTCGACGACGGCGGCGACGCGGACGAGCTCTGGCGTGATGACTTGGGGGCCGCGCCAGCCGCTTAAAAAAACAAGCGCGGGTCGGATACGTTTGCCCGAGGTATCGATGCAGTAATCAGCCATGGCCCGAATCTCGGGCTCAAAGGACTCCAGTTGACCGTGTAAAAAGCGGTCGAGTTCGGCCATGTGGGGCGCGAGATGAGCAAACACGCCGGCAAAGGCGGGCTTGGAGCTGGGCGCGGTAGAGGCTTCGCGATTCATGACTACGGCGAACCTTTAGGTGAGAAATGGAAATAAACAATCTCGGTGTCGAAATAGCACGAGTCCGCTAAATAGGCACAAAAAAGGCCGGTCGTGAAAACCGGCGCAGGAGAGAAGGATACGAAATAGATTTAAGAAAATTCGCATACTTTAACGAGGTCAAACCAGGGGACAGTGCCGAATTAACCTAAAATAGACGGGAGCGACAAAAGATAGTAAATTGCACAAGATCGACCAGTGGACACTCCTGACAGACAATTAGATGCGTAAAAAAACCGCCGCTCAAATGCGGCGGTTGGATCCAGGTAACTGGATTAAGGAATGCGACGCGGTAGACCGCGCGGACCTTACTGCTGCCAAGAACGCTTCTTATGGCGATGCGACTTCAAGCGCTTGCGACGCTTGTGCTTGTTCATCTTCAGACGACGTTTCTTTTTCAGGTTACCCATGGTGCTTGAGAATTGGTGAAGGGTCACCGTGTAACCACCCCTACAGCCTGTAAAGCGAATTTATCCAACCTTACAAAGATACGAATCAGCCCGCCGCCACTACCCGTTCCATCCGCCGCAAACGCGTGAACACCAGGCAACACTCCACCCGCCCTACCGAAACCTTGGCCAACACCGCCACTACACGCCGATAAAGATTCAACTGTCCCGCGTGGCGCGCGACCGCGGCGGCAACCTCCGCGTCTGTGCCCACTCGATCGGTCTTATAATCTACGATAAGCGCTCGCGTCGTAACACCCGAGGCATCGCGCTCCACCACCACGCGATCAAAAACCCCCGTCACCCACGCCCCATCGAGCACCATTTCAAACGCTCGCTCACGCCACACCTCAACCAATTCGCTCAGCGGCTTCGACCACACTGAAGCCATCGCCGATGCCCCCAGACACGCCAACCCCTCGGCCACGGCCTCGTTATCCGCTCCATATTTATCCCGCCATAACGCCGCCCAACGCTCTATCGCACCAGTTCCATCGAGCCACTCCACTTCCGCAAAAAGCTCGTGCACGGCCGTGCCGAAGTCCGCCCCCTCGTTTCTGTTTAGCGCAAAAACCAACGACCCACTCACCCCACTCTGTTTCAAGGCCGAAGGCGTCCGCGCCGGCCGACGCGCCGCCCGCCGTACCCAAGCAGTAGGCGCCAGCCGCGAAAGGTCATTTTCCGCCGCCAGCTTCGGCTCTTTAAACTTAATCTCATCAAACCACCGCGCTTCACCGGCGCTCCACGTTTCACCCAGCGCATCGTGCAGCAACCGCGTAAAATTCTGCGACTTCGAAGTGTTCTTCGTCGGCTCCGTCACTAAAATCATCGCCCGTTTCGCCCGCGTCATCGCTACATATAGCAGGCACAAATTCTCATAAGCCGCCTCACTCTCCGCCACGGCCATATGAGACGCCAACACCGGTTCATACTTAGCAAAAATTTTGTTCGGCAAATCCAACACCCACTCGACCGAACGATCCTCCGTGCGTTGCACGGCCAACCCGCTCCGGCGCGAGGCGAGCGTTTTCCCCTCCAAATCAGGTAAAATCACCAGATCGAAACCCAAGCCCTTCGCTTTGTGCACCGTCATCACGCGCACCACCCCGAGGGTGTCGGCCTCACGCACCGTGTAAGCTTCCATAAATTCCAAAAACTCCGCTACATCCCGGCTGCCACCTTCATCAAAACGTTCCGCCGCTGCGACTAACAAACGCCCGCGCTCCCGGCTAAATTCATCATCCTTCAACGCCGATTCGAGCCGACGCAACCAACTCTCCAGCGTGCCCGCGAAACCGAGCGCCTGCACCTCCGCCAACACCCGCAACGTCAACGCATCGCTCCCCACTAACCCCTCCACTTCGAGCCACGGCTCCAGCGGCGACATCCGCACGTGCTCTCGCGCTAACGTGTCGCCCGGAAACGCCGCCGCCCGCAACAACGCCAGCAAAGCCACCGTCAATAGATTGTCCGTCGCTACGCACAGATCGCTCTCCGCCAACGCCGCTACCCCACCCTCGCGGCGCAAATATTCCGCCAACGCCGCGGCCGTTTTATTTTGCTGCACCAAGACCACCACCGTCAGTCCGCGCCGCGCCGGTTCCACCTCGCGCAAAATCTTTAACGTCTCCGCAAACCTTCCCTCCTCATCCGGCGCATGCCGCAACTCCGCGAACCCCACCGCCGCCTCATCCGCGCTCGTATGCGCCCGCCACTCTCGGTTCCACTCCTTCGCTGCCGCCACTGGGACCGATGCGCCCAGGACCTCCGCCGCGCCGAACACCGCGTTCACCATCGCGATCACCGCCGGCGTCGAACGCCACGACACATCCAAACGCCCTTCCACGATTTTCCCCGGCGCGCTCGCGTTGTAGTGATTAAAAATTTCGCGAAACAACCGAGGATCGCCCCCGCGCCACGCGTAAATCGCCTGCTTCACATCGCCCACGTAAAACAAGCTTCGGCGGCCCTCAGCGTCCTGCACCGCCTCGTCGATTAGATTACGCAACACGCTCCACTGCTCGTAGCTCGTGTCTTGAAATTCATCCAGCAACCAATGATCGAACTTCGCGTCGAGTCGCCAATCGATCAACAACCGCGCCTCCTCCACATCACGCCCCACGGCGTCGCTTTGCTGCGCCAAGGCCGGCGCGCCCGCGCCCGGCAACAACCGCCGCAACACATCCGCAAACGTCAAGCGCCCCGCCCGCCGCACAAGCGCATCATAAGTCATCTCATAGCTGCGCAACACCGCGAAAACCCCCCGCGTCATCTCCAATCGCCGCGTCAACTCAGCGCCCGCGATTCCTTCCACGACTCCGCGCAACGCCGCGCGCGCGTCCTCGCTGAGCGCGATTTTTTTTCGTTCGATCGTCACTTCCTCCAGCGCAGGCCACGCCGCCAACGCGTTTTTCAACAAATACTCGAGCGGCCCCGGAAAAACTGCGCCGGGCTCCCATTCCTCCAGCGCCGCAAAAAAATTTTCCACGCGCTCGCGTTGTTTTTCGTTCCAGGGCTCGGTCGCCCAAGCCGCGCGCAAGGCCTGCGCGGCCGCCTCGCGCCCATCCACCGACGCGAGCCATGCGCAACCCTCCGGCCAGATCCGCCCAGGATCACCCCATTGGGCCGCCGCCGATGCCGCCAAAAATTTTTCCCCGTGCTCATCCAGAAATTGATCGAGCACGCGCGTCAGCCGTTTTTCTTCCACGCCGAAGGTCGCACGTTTGAACGCCTCGATAAACTCGCGCTGCGCCGCGTCCGGCTCGCCCGCCGCCGTAAACATCTGCCGCAACACACGCCGCCGCTCGCGAGCCGCCGCGGAGGCCTCAAGAATTTGAAATTCGCCATCGAGCCCGAGCTCGAGTGGGAAATTCTGCACGACGCGCGCGAAAAATCCATCCAGCGTCCCGAGATTTAAACGCGGCATCGCCGTCACCACCACGCGCAGCAACCGTAAAAAGTCCGCCGCACCCAACGTCGGCGCACCGATCTCCACCGCCAATTTTTCGGCTTTCGTAGTATCTGTCGCAGCAGACGCTAATTTTTTCAAAATCTCATCAAAAAATTCTCCCGCCGCTTTCCGCGTAAACGTCAGCGCCACGATCCGCTCCGGCGCGGCCCCGTGCGCCAGCAAGCGCACAAAGCGGTTCGTCAACGCGTAGGTTTTGCCGGAGCCTGCCGAGGCCAAAATCATCTCATGTTGCAGCGCCTTCATGAGCGTTCCTCCCAAGCGATACTGGCTTCCGCGCCGCCGTGAAACAACTCGGCGAACTCATCTTGCTGCGCGTCGCGACCTGTGAGTTCGCGGGGCGGCCAAAATTGACCCGCCAGCACCGCCGAGACCACGCCGGTGGCGCACGCTTCAGCCGAAGCCTGCGTTTCCCGTGAAAAATCGTCCCACAAAATTACCGCAGTTTCACTGGCCGCTTTCGGCAAATTGAAATAACCGCACGCCACCGCGTCGCCCCAGATCGCCGCGACCGCAAGCCGGTAAAGCGGCAACTGCAAGTCCGTCCAAGCGCGCGATTTTCCTTCAGCATCGCTCATGCGCAACCACTCAGGCCGATCTAGATCATCCTCACACTCCGAGCGTAAATGCGCCGCGATAGGCTTACCCGAGGTATCGCCAGTTTTATAATCGAGCACGCGCACACGTCCATCGGCGTGGCGATCGATTCGATCGATTTTTCCTTTCACGACTAAGCCACCGATCACCAACTCAATTTTCCACTCCACGTGCTCCGTGCGCCAACCATCTGCCCGCTCGCGCGCCTCGACTTCGGCCGCCGCGCGCAGGCGTTGCCGCGCAGCCTCAAATTGCACCACGAGCGGCAAGGTGAGCTCCGCGCCGTAGCGCAAGCGCACGATCCGCTCGAATCGCTCGATCAAAAAATCACTGAGCTGCGTCGCCTCGACGCATTCGCGCAGCGCCGGTTCTTGGCCGAGTTGCTGCAACGCTTCGTGCATCAGAATTCCGAAATCCAGGGCGTTGAGTTCTGTTTTCTCGGGCTCCACGCGCGTCATGCGCAACACGTGTTTTAAATAAAACCGAAACGGGCACGCGAGCCAGTCGCGGAATGCCGTCACCGATAACTGCGTCGGGACCGCCGCCACCCGCGGGCGCAATTTCCACGCCCGCGCCCAAGGCGGACTCGGCCGCGCCGCTGCGACCGGTTGAAATAATTGCGTCACTCGCTCGGGTAAAACCGCATCCGCGCAGCGCAACAACAGCCGCGACGGCCGCAATGGATCGCCTGAGGCCGTGGTTTTGCCCAGTAAAATATCCAGTCGACCGTTCGTGCTCGTGCGTGCCGCCGCGATCGACGCAAGCAAGTACGCATCACACGCAAAACGCTCAGCATTGCGCTTCAAATCGAGACGTTCGCGCAGTGTCTCCGGCAAGAAAACATCACCCACAATCGCGGAGGGCACGCGCCCGTCGTTGAACCCCGCGACCACCAAGTGGGGTGCGTCGTCCCAAAGCAGTTCCAGCCAACCAAGCAGATCGATCGCACCAACCTGCCGTTCGCCCGTACGCACTTCATCCGCAAAGGCCCCCAGC
>Ga0214919_10002169_pt1 | contig 31156 bp, 29 predicted proteins | sample LL1503_MetaG_FD_177994 | JGI IMG/M metagenome (GOLD analysis project Ga0214919, IMG submission 177994) | Freshwater microbial communities from Lake Lanier, Atlanta, Georgia, United States - LL-1503 | ecosystem: Environmental > Aquatic > Freshwater > Lake | place: USA: Georgia | collected... | reverse complement strand
TAAAGCGCCAATAACAACGCTTAAGTAGTTGAAAGTAAAGGGAAATTTTTGGTGCGTGGTGAGGGTTTCGAACCCCCGACCCCCGCCGTGTGAAGGCGATGCTCTACCACTGAGCTAACCACGCAAATTAATAAACCGCACTGCATATTTTGGCATAGATTAAGTCTGAAAATTTGATCAACTAAATTTTTTCAATCCAATGCCGACCTCAAGCGTGATTGTTCCAGACGGTTTGGTCAGCGCTGGCTTTGGACAAATGATCCATTGCCACCAAATGAGCCTGCGCCTCTTGTTCGCTGGCAAAAACAACAGGCAATTCAAATTGAGACAAGTCAATATCAGTAAGCACTTGTTGAGTAGGGTCAGCAGCATCTTCCTGAATGAGCAAAGCGTTTTGCCCTCTGGTCAAACAGATATAAACATCGGCCAATAATTCGGCGTCTAGCAAAGCACCATGAAGAGTACGAGAAGCATTGTCCACGCCCAGCCTATCACACAAGGCATCCAACGAATTTCGCTTACCTGGGTACATTTCTTTGGCCATTGACAAAGTGTCGGTGATGCCACTGATATGACCTGATAAGGGGCCCAGATTGGCGCGCTCCAACTCCTTATTGAGAAACCCAACGTCAAATGCTGCGTTATGGATGATCAGTTGAGCACCAGAGATGAAGTCCAAGAATGCAGCAGCGATGGCGTCGAATTTTGGTTTGTCGCGCAAAAATTCGTTGCTGATGCCATGCACCTTGAGGGCATCTTCATGGCTATCTCTTTCAGGGTTGAGGTAGTGATGAAAGTGGTTGCCCGTTATTTTTCTGTTGAGCAACTCCACGCAACCAATTTCAATGATGCGGTCACCATTTTCAGCAGACAACCCGGTAGTCTCTGTGTCTAAAACAATCAGTCTCATTTCAGTGGTTTTCTTTGGCGTGATTGATGGAGTATTTAGGAATTTCAATCACCAGATTTTTTTGAGCCACGATGGCTTGGCAGCTTAGGCGTGAATTAGGATGCAATCCCCATGCCCTGTCGAGCAAGTCCTCCTCAGTCTCTTCCATTTCATTGAGGCTTGAAAATCCCTCATGGACAATGACATGACAGGTCGTGCAAGCACAACTCATGTCGCATGCATGTTCAATCTGGATATTGTTTTCAAGTAGCGATTCACAAATGGTATTGCCCACAGGAGACTGCAACTGTACGCCTGTAGGGCAGTATTGTGCATGCGGCATGATGGTGATGATGGGCATCAAATACTTTCTACATTTTTACCTGCCAAGGCCTGCTGTATGCCTCGGTTCATGCGCTCAGCGGCAAAGGACTCCGTCCCTTTGGCCAAGGCTTGGGTTGCGGACTCAATGGAGGCAGGATCGCTCAATGCCTTGGCATCATTCAATTCTTGCAATAGTTTTTCTATCGACTGGCGCTGTTCAGTCGCCAACCAATGCCCATCTGAGTCAAGTGCACAGCGCGTGGCCAGCCATGTTCGACTGGCATCAAGCCTGGCCTCAGCCAGTGCGCGCGCTGCCATATCTGCTTGCGCTGTTGCAAACCCTTCTTGCAACATCCGTGCAATATCTTCATCGCTCAGACCGTAACTCGGCTTGACATCGATTTGCGCATGAGCTCCACTGATCATTTCTTGTGCGCTGACTTGCAACAAACCATCTGCATCAACGGTAAATGTCACTCGAATTCGAGCAGCCCCAGCCACCATGGGTGGAATGCCTCTAAGCTCGAAGCGCGCCAGGCTTCGACAATCAACGACCAAGTCACGTTCGCCCTGCACCACATGCAAAGCCAATGCCGTTTGACCATCTTGATAGGTTGTGAAGTCTTGCGCCATGGCTGTAGGTATGGGTTGATTGCGCGGCACGATGCGCTCAACCAAGCCGCCCATGGTTTCGATACCCAGAGACAATGGAATGACATCCAAAAGCAACAACTCTCCATTGGGGTTGTTACCGGCCAACTGATTGGCTTGAAGAGCGGCCCCCAGAGCGACCACCTCATCTGGATTGAGGTTATTGAGAGGCGCCTTTTGAAAAAAATCTGTGACAGCGGATTGAACTTGGGGCATGCGCGTAGCGCCACCAACCATCACCACGCCTTGAATACAGTCCTTTTCCAACCCGGCATCGCGCAATGCTTTGCGAACAGCGAGCATGGTTCGCTCAGTTAAAGATTTTGTCCATTGGTCAAAATCTGATCGATTGACAAGGATGTCAACTTGGCCTTGAGACAAAGTCAAGACAAATGGACTTTCCTGCAAATCTGTAAGCCTCTCCTTGCATGAACGTGCCGCAACACGCATGAGCGCTTTGTCCTCAGGCTCATTGATTGTCAAGCCCGCTCTTGCCAATATGGCATCGGCCAACAGACGATCGTAGTCGTCACCCCCAAGCGCGGAGTCGCCGCCCGTGGCCAACACTTCAAAAACACCCGCTTGCAAACGCAATATGGAAATATCGAATGTGCCTCCACCCAGGTCATATACAGCGTATACCCCCTCACTGGATTGATCCAAGCCATAAGCTATGGCAGCAGCAGTAGGCTCGTTGATCAGCCGAAGCACGTTCAGGCCAGCCAACTGAGCCGCATCTTTTGTGGCCTGCCTTTGTGCATCATCAAAATATGCTGGTACTGTGATCACAGCCCCAAACAAATCTTCATCAAAGCTGTCTTCAGCTCGGTGCCTTAAAGTTGCCAAAATTTCGGCACTGATCACCACCGGGGATTTCAATCCATCGGCCGTGTGTATTTGAAGCATACCCGGTGTATTTTCAAACTTATAAGGCAATTGCCCATGATTTTGAATGTCTTGGAGCCCACGCCCCATGAAGCGCTTAAACGAGGATATCGTGTTAACGGCGTCGTCAACTTGATGATCTTGCGCCAAATAACCGATTTGGCGCACGCCGCCCTTCAAATACCGAACGACCGACGGCAACACGACGCGGCCTTGATCGTCCGGCAGGCACTCGACAACACCGTGTCTGACTGTTGCAACCAAAGAGTGCGTGGTGCCCAAGTCGATCCCAATTGCAATGCGCCTTTGATGAGGGTCAGGCGCTTGACCAGGTTCGGAAATTTGTAATAAAGCCATAGAAAAATTCGTTTTATGCTCGCTCCAAGTGATCCATTCGCTGCATGACCGCTTGAATGAAACGCTCAACGAACATCAACGCCCGCACTTTCGCCGCAGCGGCATGGAAATCACATGCGACATCCAAAATCTGTTCGCATTCTGCCAGCAATAAATTGCGGCTTGACTTGACTTCCCTCAGGAGGTTTTCTGCATCCATGGGGGTCTGTGATGCATCTAATGCTTCACGCCATTCAATTTGCTGAAATAGAAACTCGCTTGGCATCGAGGTGTTTGTCTCAGCGTCAATTGATTCGCCATTCAATTGACATAAATAGGCGGCCCGCTTGAGGGGACTCTTTAACCGTTGATAGGCCTCGTTCACGCGAACGGACCACTGCATGGCCAAGCGCTGCGCCGCCTGATGAGATTGCGCATGCATGTCGGGGTGTGCCTGCCGTTGAAGGGCTTTCCAGCTTTGCTCCAGCACCATCAAGTCGATGCCAAAGCGCTGAGGTAGCTGAAAAATTTCAAAGTCATTGGCAGTCAAATTGATGGACTGCTCTTTGATGGGATCGCTCACCTCACACCCGAAATGACTCGCCGCACCCACAACGATCGCGCTCGTTGGGATTATTGAATTTAAAGCCTTCGTTGAGGCCTTCGCGCACAAAATCGAGCTCTGTGCCATCGATATAGGCCAAGCTCTTCGGATCGATCAAAATTTTCACCCCGTGGGCTTCAAACACAATGTCTTCAGGGGTCAAATCATCCACATATTCCAATTTATAAGCCAAGCCTGAGCAACCGGTTGTTTTCACGCCCAGGCGAACGCCCAAACCTTTGCCGCGCTTGGATAAATAACGACTCACATGCCGTGCAGCAGCAGGTGTTAAAGAGACAGACATGATGTTGGAAGTTTTATACAGGCCAATTCAGGCCATGGGGATTACGCAACGCTGAGATGCTTTTTCTTGTAGTCTTCAACGGCAGCCTTGATGGCGTCTTCGGCCAAAATAGAGCAATGAATTTTGACCGGTGGCAAAGCGAGCTCTTGGGCAATTTCACTGTTTTTAAGTGAGGCGGCCTGATCCAAAGTTTTACCTTTGACCCATTCTGTGACCAGTGATGAAGATGCAATGGCCGAGCCACAACCGTAGGTTTTGAAACGGGCATCTTCTATCACGCCAGTCTGAGGGTTGACTTTGATTTGCAACTTCATGACGTCACCGCAGGCAGGCGCACCCACCATTCCGGTCCCAACTGAGTCATCACCCTTGTCAAAGGAGCCCACGTTTCTTGGATTTTCGTAATGATCAATTACTTTTTCGCTATAAGCCATGTTTGTTCCCTGGTCGTTTTAATGTGCAGCCCACTGAATGGTGCTGATGTCAATACCTTCTTGATGCATCTCCCACAAGGGGCTGAGCTCGCGCAGTTTATTGACATTGAGTTTGATGGTGGCAACGGCGTAATCTATTTCCTCGACCGTGGTGTACCGCCCGATCGTGATGCGCAAGCTGCTGTGCGCAAGTTCATCACTGCGTCCCAAAGCCCGCAGCACATAACTGGGCTCCAAACTAGCGGAGGTGCATGCCGAACCAGAGGAGACAGCCAAGCCCTTGATACCCATGATCAGCGATTCACCCTCTACAAAGTTGAAGCTGATGTTGAGGTTGTGGGGAACCCTTTGACTTAAATGTCCATTGACATAAACCTGCTCCAAACCTTGCAAACCAGACAGCAGTCTTTGGTGCAGGGCTTGGGCACTTTTCAAATCTTTGGCCATTTCAAGCTTGGCCAATCTGAAGGCTTCACCCATGCCGACACATTGGTGGGTTGGCAATGTGCCGCTGCGCATGCCTCTTTCGTGGCCTCCACCGTGAATTTGCGCCTCCAGCCTGATGCGAGGCTTGCGCCGCACATACAAAGCACCGATGCCCTTGGCACCATAGGTTTTGTGTGAAGCAAGGCTCATCAAATCAACGGGCAAATCCTGCAAATTTATTTCGACCTTCCCAGTAGCTTGTGCGGCATCCACATGGAAAACAATGCCCTTTTCACGGCACATGCGCCCAATGGCGGCAATGTCTTGAATCACACCAATCTCGTTGTTCACAAACATGACACTGATCAAAATGGTGTCCGGTCTGATCGCCGACTGCAGCGCAGCCATGCTCAGCAAGCCATCTTCTTGAACATCCAAATAGGTGACATCAAACCCCTGGCGCTCTAGTTCGCGCATGGTGTCCAAAACCGCTTTGTGCTCCGTCTTGACTGTGATCAAGTGCTTGCCACGTGATTGATAAAAGTGCGCGGCACCCTTGATGGCCAAGTTATTGGACTCCGTGGCACCCGAGGTCCAAACGATCTCACGTGGATCGGCCCCAATCAAATCGGCCACGTCTTGCCGGGCTTTTTCTACGGCCTCTTCAGCCTCCCACCCCCAGGCATGGCTTCGCGATGCAGGGTTACCAAAATGTTCACGAAGCCAAGGGATCATGGCATCGACAACGCGAGGGTCCACAGGCGTGGTGGCACCGTAATCCATGTAAACGGGAAAATGAGGGGTGGAATCCATCATCAGTTACTCAATCCAATCTGGATAAATTTTCAATCAACTTTTAGCAAAAACATTGCCCAAAGCAAACACCGAGTTGGGGGCATTCACGCGCAATGGTTTGACAACTGGTGCGCTTGATATGGCGCGCTTGATCATGGGCTTTGATTCGATTTGTACGCCTTTGGCCAATTGGTCATCGACCAATTTTTGCAAAGTGACGGAGTCTAAAAATTCAACCATGCGTTGGTTCAAACTGGTCCACAAGTCGTGGGTCATGCAACGGCCAGTTTCGCCCAAACAGTTCTCTTTTCCACCGCAATGCGTTGCATCAATGGGTTCGTCGACAGACACAATGATGTCTGCCACCGTGATTTCAGCGGCTTTGCGGCCTAGGGTATACCCGCCTCCCGGGCCGCGGGTGGACTCCACCAACTCGTTGCGGCGCAATTTCCCAAATAACTGCTCTAAATAAGACAGAGAAATTTGCTGGCGCTGGCTGATAGCGGCCAAAGTCACAGGCCCATTGTTCTGGCGCAGGGCCAAATCAATCATGGCGGTAACGGCAAAACGACCTTTGGTGGTGAGACGCATGAAGTGCTCCTTTTGACTATGTCGACTAAACAAGTCAACTATACCAGATACCCAAACAAAATGCTCGGGTAATAGGCCTTGCGCGAGTAATGTCTTAGCTGGGGGCTGTTGGCAACCGATCGCGGCCACTGGCGCCCAAAACTTGCTCGCGCAAGCGGGCCAATTGATCGCGGACCCGGGCTGCATCTTCAAATTGCAGATTTTTGGCGTGCTCCAGCATGAGCTTCTCTAGGCGCTTGATCTCTTTGGCCAAGTCTTTTTCACCCATATCAACCACTTGGGCCCGAATCAACTCTTCTCGTTCAGCCGCTTTGGACGATTTTTCGCTGTGGACCCCATCAATGAGGTCGCGCACCTGCTTGAAGACTCCCTTCGGAGTGATGCCTGCCGCAGTATTGGTGGCAATTTGTTTGATGCGCCGGCGTTCGGTCTCGCCAATTGCCTTTTTCATGGATTCGGTCATCACATCCGCATACAAAATGGCACGGCCATTGATATTGCGAGCAGCTCGACCAATGGTTTGGATCAGACTTCGCTCGGATCGCAAAAACCCCTCTTTGTCGGCATCCATGATGGCCACCAATGAGACCTCAGGCAAATCAATGCCTTCCCTTAAAAGGTTGATACCCACCAGGACATCAAATACCCCTAAGCGCAGATCGCGCAAGATCTCCACACGTTCTACCGTATCGATATCACTGTGCAGGTAGCGCACCTTGACACCGTTGTCGCTGAGATAGTCGGTCAACTGCTCGGCCATGCGCTTGGTCAATGTGGTGATCAACACCCTTTCGTGCAACTCAACACGCAACCTGATTTCCTGCAGGACATCGTCTACCTGGTGAGTTGCAGGTCGAACTTCCACCTCAGGATCGACCAAGCCCGTGGGTCGCACCAATTGCTCAACAACTCGACCAGAATGTTCTTTTTCGTACTGCGCCGGGGTGGCAGAGACAAAAATAACTTGCCGCATTCGCCGCTCAAACTCTTCCAGTTTCAGAGGTCGATTGTCCAACGCACTGGGCAACCTAAAGCCATACTCGACCAATGTGGTTTTGCGCGAGCGGTCGCCGTTGTACATGCCGCCAAACTGCCCCATCAGCACATGACTCTCATCTAAAAACATCAATGAGTCCTTGGGCATGTAATCGGTCAATGTACTGGGAGGGTCGCCCGGCTTGGCCCCCGATAAATGCCGGGTGTAATTTTCAATCCCTTTGCAATGCCCCACTTCCACCAACATTTCAAGATCAAACCGGGTTCTTTGCTCAAGTCGCTGGGCTTCGACCAACTTGCCCATGCCCACCAATTCGCTTAAACGCTGCGTCAGTTCCAACTTGATCGTTTCAATGGCGGCCAACACCTTGTCGCGAGGTGTGACGTAATGACTCGAGGGGTAGACCGTGAACCTGGAAATACTTTGTCGGACCCGTCCCGTCAGAGGGTCCAATAACTCTAAGCTTTCAATTTCATCGTCAAACAATGAAATACGCAAGGCCAATTCACTGTGCTCCGCTGGAAACACGTCAATGGTCTCGCCCCGGACGCGAAAGCGACCCCTTCCAAACTCCATGTCATTGCGCTCATATTGCATTCGCACCAATTGACCAATGACTTCACGTTGACCGAGCTTATCGCCTGTGCGCAAGGTCATCACCATTCGGTGATAACTTTCAGGCTCACCAATGCCATAGATGGCAGAAACTGTGGCAACCACAATCACATCGCGGCGCTCCAAAATACTTTTGGTGCAACTGAGGCGAAGTTGCTCAATATGCTCATTGATTGCACTGTCTTTTTCGATGAACAGGTCGCGTTGCGGCACATAGGCTTCAGGCTGGTAGTAGTCGTAATAGCTGACAAAGTATTCAACTGCATTGCGTGGAAAAAACTCTCTGAATTCGCTGTAAAGCTGAGCGGCCAAGGTTTTATTCGGGGCAAAAACGATGGCGGGTCGACCCATGCGCGCAATCACATTGGCCATGGTGAAGGTTTTACCTGACCCCGTTACGCCCAAAAGTGTTTGAAATACCTCGCCATCACGCACCCCTTCCACCAACTCATCTATCGCCTGAGGCTGGTCTCCAGCGGGCAAGTAAGGCTGAAAAAGTTCAAAAGGAGACCCCTCAAAATGGACAAATCGACCCGATGCAACAGGCTCCTGGGTCGGTTCAATAACAGTGACGCGGGCAATGGACATGAGAGAGTTAAAATTATTCTTGATCGGCATAGCCTACAACAGTCTGTGTCACCGTCAACCACTATCCCTGCAAGGACACTTCATGTCGATGTTTTCCGCCGTCGAAATGGCACCCCGCGACCCCATTTTGGGCTTGAACGAGCAGTTTTCAGTCGACACCAACCCACAAAAGGTCAATCTTGGCGTGGGTGTTTATTACGATGACAACGGAAAACTACCTCTGCTCGCTTGTGTTCAAAAGGCTGAACAGGCCATGATGGAAAAGCCGGCTGCACGTGGATATTTACCCATCGATGGCATAGCCGCTTACGATGCTGCGGTTCAAACGCTGGTTTTCGGAGCCAGCTCAGCATCTGTTCAGGCCAAACGCGTTGCCACAGTGCAATGTCTTGGCGGCACTGGCGGACTCAAAGTCGGCGCAGACTTTCTCAAGCGACTCAATCCAACGGCCAAGGTTTTGATCAGCGATCCCAGCTGGGAAAACCACAAGGCCTTATTCACCCAAGCGGGCTTTTCGGTCGAAACATATCCTTATTACGACGCACAAGCGTTGGGGGTCAATTTCCCTCAAATGATCGCCGCCCTGGAAGCTGCTGCTCCAGGGACCATCGTTGTGTTGCACGCCTGCTGCCATAACCCGACTGGTTATGACATCACCCCCAGCCAATGGGATCAGGTGGTGAAAGCAGTAAAAACCAAGAATTTGACCGCTTTTTTAGACATGGCTTACCAAGGCTTTGGGCACGGGATTTCAGAAGATGGGGCAGTCATTGACAAGTTTGTCAAAGCTGACCTGAGCTTTTTTGTCGCCACCTCATTTTCTAAAAGCTTCAGTCTCTATGGAGAAAGAGTTGGGGCCTTGTCCGTGCACTGTGATTCTGCCGATGAAGCCTCCAAGGTGCTGTCACAGCTGAAAATTGCCATACGGACCAATTACTCTAACCCGCCCATTCATGGTGGATCGGTTGTGGCGGCAGTTTTAAACAACCCTGAATGGCGCAAACTGTGGGAATCGGAGTTGACTGAGATGCGGGTTCGCATCAAAGCCATGCGGCAAAAATTGGTCGATGGTCTGAAGGCTGCAGGGGTCAAACGTGACATGGGCTTCATCACCCAGCAAATTGGCATGTTCAGCTATTCGGGCTTGACCAAAGACCAAATGGTTCGATTGCGCGCGGAATTTGGCGTGTATGGCACCGATACAGGTCGCATGTGCGTTGCGGCTCTCAACAGTAAAAACATCGACTATGTTTGCGCCAGTATTGCAAAAGTACTTTGATGACTTGGCAACCTGATCAATCGCATGATTTTGGTGCGAGCACCTCAATTTATTGGGAAAACCACTGTTATATTGCTTAGCATCAAACAGGATAACTATGCTCTATCAAATTTACGAAGCCCAGCGGTCCTTGATGGAACCATTTGCCGATTTTGCGCAAGCCGCCGCCAAGGTTTACAGCAATCCGCTGTCACCCATGGGGCAAAACCCATTTTCACAACGTATTTCCGCCACTTACGACCTCGTTTATCGGCTGGGCAAGGACTACGAAAAGCCTCAATTTGGTATCAATACAGTCTCCATTGATGATCAAGAAATTGCCATCCATGAGCGGGTGGAAATCAACAAGCCTTTTTGTGAGTTAAGACGCTTTAAGCGCTTCAGTGACGACCCCGCCACACTGACCCGGCTCAAGGTACAACCTGTGGTGCTGATCGTGGCACCCTTGTCTGGACACTATGCAACGCTGCTGCGTGACACAGTCCGTACGATGCTCGCAGATCACAAGGTCTACATCACCGATTGGAAAAATGCACGCTTGGTACCCCTTGCAGAGGGTGATTTTCATCTCGACGACTATGTCAACTACATCCAAGAGTTCATCCGCCACTTGCAAAAGCAATATGGACATTGTCATGTCATCAGCGTCTGCCAGCCCACCGTACCCGTTTTGGCCGCAGTCTCATTGATGGCAACCCGCGGTGAGCCATTGCCCAAGTCCATGACCATGATGGGTGGGCCCATCGATGCCAGTAAGTCACCCACTGCGGTGAATAACCTGGCCATCAATAAAAGCCACGACTGGTTTGAGAACAATGTGATATTTCGCGTCCCCCAAAATTTCCCAGGCGCTGGTCGACGTGTATACCCTGGGTTTTTGCAGCACACTGGTTTTGTTGCGATGAATCCAGATCGGCACCTGAAGAGCCATTACGACTATTTCAAAGACTTGATCAAGGGTGACAACTCCAGTGCTGAGTCACATCGCTATTTCTATGACGAGTACAACGCTGTACTGGACATGGATGCAGACTATTACCTTGAAACCATTAAAACCGTTTTTCAAGATTTTGCGTTGGTGAGGGGGACATGGGATGTGCGCAACCCGGATGGCGATCTTGAGCGCGTTCGCCCTCAGGACATCAAGGGCAGTGCGCTCTTAACCGTTGAAGGTGAACTTGACGATATTTCGGGTTCCGGACAAACCAAAGCCGCACACCAATTGTGCAAGGGCATAGTGCCCAGCAAGCAGCAACATTTGGAAGTGCCGGGTGCCGGACATTACGGCATTTTCAGTGGAAGGCGATGGCGCGAAATAGTTTTCCCTCAAGTTCGTGACTTTATTTTGGCCAACCATACCGCTGCTCAGCGCAAACCATCGGCAACCACCAAAGCGGTGGCAAAGACAAAACGCAAAACCACCCGCTGATCACCGTGAATTTGAGCGAACGTGTGCTGGCCATATTGCCGCAAACCCAATGCACACGCTGTGGTTACCCAGACTGTGCCCATTACGCCCAAGCAGTAGCAGACGGATCAGCACAAATCAATCAATGCCCTCCTGGTGGCCGCGAGGGAGTGGCCAGATTGGCAGCCATCACGGGGCAAACCGAATCTGAATTGAACCCTTTAAACGGGACAGAGTCGCCGCGAAAAGCGGCTTGGATAGACGAAAACTGGTGCATCGGTTGCACCTTATGCATTGACGCATGCCCCACAGATGCCATCTATGGCAGCAATAAACGAATGCATGCCGTGATTGAAAGTCATTGCACAGGTTGTGAACTGTGTTTACCAGTGTGCCCCGTTGACTGCATAGAGTTGGAAAATGTCTCTGGGCATTTAACCGGCTGGCAAGCTTGGAGCGCTTCACAGGCCAAAGATGCACGCCACCGTTATGAAAAACACCAACTTCGCATGGCTTCGTCCAAGCAGTCTCAACTTGAGCGACAAATTGCCAAAGCACAAGTCAAGCTCAATGACTTGCCGGGTCTGACCCATTCGGAACCGCAAGATGAGACCAATTTGGAGCGCAAAAGAGCAACTATTCAAGCGGCTGTGTTGCGCGCTCAATCCCTGCTGGTAGAGATCAAGCGCTCCGATTGAACCCTGCAAAGGTCTTGTGAATCAAGCCGCTTGAGGCTTACCTCACTCAACCTTTGCGCCAGAAGCTTTGACAATGGCTGCGGCATTTTCCCAGTCGGTACGCAATATCGCAGCAAATTCCTCTGGGGTGGCTGTCACCACTTCAAGGCCAACACGCGCCAAACGTTCTTGCACCACGGGGTCGGCAATTGCCTTTTGAAAGGCCGCATTTATTTTATCGATCTCACTTTTGGGAGTACCCGCTGGGGCCAGTAAACCAAACCAGGAGTCAAACCGAAAGTCGCTCATTCCAGACTCTGCAACGGTGGGCAAATCTGGCAAAAACTTCGAACGTTTGGCACCGGTGTAGGCCAACAATTTAATGCGTGGGTCTTGGCGAAATCCCACCAAGCCGATGGTCGCCCCAGTCACTCCCTGCACCCGATCGGCCAGCACTTCGTTGACCGCATCCCCAGTTGACTTCATGGGAATATGTTGCATATCCAAACCAGCCCTGGCCATAAAAGAGGCCATGCCTAAATGGGTCGCACTGCCATTTCCAGCTGAAGCGTAATTGAGTTGCTTTGGTTTGCTTTTGACTTGGCGTACGTATTCAGCCAGATTGCTTACCCCCATGCTGGCAGGCGCAGCAATGACATAGCCCGAATAGCCCAGCAAAGAAACAGGCGCAAAATCTTTGATCGGATCGTAGGACAACTTGGCATACATGTGCCCGGCCAATGTGTGACTCGCCGCCGCAATGACCAACGTGTTTCCGTCTGGCGCAGCCTTGGCAACCGATGCGGTTCCAATCGTGCCACCAGCGCCTGCGCGGTTGTCAATCACCACGCTCGCACCCAGTAACTGCCCTAATTCGTTGCTGAACGTTCGTGCCACCGTGTCTTGCACTGCACCCGGACCAAAAGGAACCACGATGCGGATCACCCTTTGTGCCCAGGCAGGGGATTGCAAACCTGCCAAGACCAAGGCAGTTATAAACAATTTATGTGGTCGAATAAATTTCATGAATCACTTTCAGGCTGGGCCAGCCAGCGCTTTGCCAAGGTTGAAAAATACGTTGCCCCCACAGGCAAAATCGCGTCATTGAAATCATACGAAGTGCTGTGAATCAAGCAGGTGCCAGCGCCATGCCCTGGGATCCGATGCGTGCCTTCACCATTGCCAATGAAAGCATAACAGCCAGGCTTGACCTTCAGCATGTGAGCAAAATCTTCTGCACTCATCACGGCAGCATAGTTTTCATCCACAGACTGATCGCCGACAACTTCACGCATCACTTGCGCTGCAAACTTTGCTTCTTTGACATGATTGACCACAGGTGGAGAGGCGCGTATAAAACTGATTTCAGCCGTACAGCCATGCGCTTGCGCAATGCCTGCGGCCATTTTGCGCAACCCACCTTCAATCAAATCGGTCACCGCGTCCGAAAAGGTGCGCACGGTACCGCCCACCCAAGATTGGTCAGGAATGACGTTGGGTGCCGTCGACCCTTGAATTTGAGTGACGGCCAATAGGGCACGTTCACGCGAATCCACCACTTTGGGGATGAGCGTTTGCAATTGCTGCGCCAACTCGATGGTGGGTGCCACTGGATCTATGCCCGTGTGTGGCAGTGAAGCGTGGGTGCCCTTGCCCTTCATGGACACGCGCCAGGTATTGCTTGATGCCATCAAGGCACCATGGTTGAGGGCAAATGTGCCTACTTGTCCAATCGAAAAGTTGTGCAAGGCAAACACAGCTTCGCATGGGAAGCGGTCGAACAAGCCATCTTCAATCATTTTTCTGGCGCCTGCCTTGCCCATTTCTTCAGCAGGCTGAAAGATGAAGTTGACAGTCCCAGAAAAGTCACGATGCTGGGACAAATACCACGCCGCAGCAAGCAGCATGGTGGTGTGCCCATCATGCCCACAAGCATGCATCCGACCTTCGTGAACAGACCGATGCGGAAAGTGGTTTTCTTCTTGTAAAGGCAACGCGTCCAGATCGGCACGCAATCCAATGCTTCGCTTTCCCCGCATCCCGCGCAACACACCCACCACACCGGTACCTGCCACCCCAGTGTGAACCTCCAACCCCCACTGAAGCAATCGCTCGGCCACCAATGCCGCCGTGCGGTGTTCGTCAAACCCTAGCTCAGGATGCGCATGAATGTCACGTCTGAAAGCGACGAACTCTCCCATGTCATCAAATTCTGTGAAGTGAATCATGCTCGATCCTGTCTACTTCAAGCGCCCATGGCGACAAAAGCGTTGACCACCTCAACTGGGGCTTGTACCAATTCAATCAGCACTCCCTCACCTGAAATCGGAAACTCATCATTGGATTTGGGGTGCAAGAAACAAATGTCAAATCCAGCGGCGCCCTTTCGAATACCGCCGGGAGCAAAACGCACGCCTTGGGCCGACAACCATCCCACTGCGGCAGGCAAATCATCAATCCACAGTCCAACGTGGTTGAGCGGTGTGGCGTGAACCGCTGGTTTCTTATCGGGGTCCAATGGTTGCATCAAGTCCACTTCGACTTTGAAAGGCCCTTTGCCCATGACGCAAATATCCTCATCAACATTTTCACGTTCACTTTTGAATGTGCCAGTGATCTCTAAGCCAAGCATTTCGACCCACAATTGTTGGAGCTTATGCTTATCAAGCCCCCCAATGGCAATTTGTTGAATTCCCAATACTTTGAAGGGGCGCTGCACCATTGTGGTCATGACTCAAACTCCACGATCACCTGGTCAACGGTCAATGACTCACCCTGGCTGGCCACCACAGATTTGACCACCCCATCTTGGGAAGCAAATAAAACATTCTCCATTTTCATGGCCTCAATCACTGCAACGCGCTCGCCTGCCAAGACTTTTTGACCAGGTTGAACGGCCACCTCGACCAACAAACCCGGCATTGGTGACAAAACAAAGCGGCTCAAATCAGGCGGGGCTTTGAACGGCATCAATCGATGAAGTTCTGCCATGCGGGGGGAAATCACCAACGCTTCAATGCTTGTGCCGTTGTGTTGAACTTTTAAGCCCAAAGGATTTTGCGTAGAACCCCGCTCGACTTGTGCATTGAAAGGTTGCCCATTGACAGTTCCTTGAATAGCCACATCATTCAAACGGGAATGGCTTTCAATGGCGTAATTTTTCCCATTGACCTTGATCATGGCTGTGTCATGGCGTCCGCCGGAATCATCCACTTCAACTTGGGTGTGTGTGTGCTGGCCATTCGCGGCCAAGGTGATGACGGTATAGGCCTGTCCCACTTTGACGTCATATCCTGGCAATTGGCCACTCAACCCAGCGGCCCTTTCACGCGACTTGCGGCGGACAAATGACGCCAAAGCAATGAGGAAATCCGCATCGTGGTGAGGAACATCTTCTGCACGAAATCCGTTGGCGTAATGCTCTGCAATGAATCCCGTGTTGAATTCACCCGACACAAAATCTGGGTGGGCCAGCAATGCCGCTTGAAACGGAATATTAGAGCTGACCCCTCGAATCACGAATCCATTGAGTGCCTCTCGCATCTTGGCAATGGCGTCCATTCTGTCCCGACCATGAACAATCAACTTCGCGATCATGGAGTCATAAAACACAGGGATCTCGCCCCCTTCTTGAACCCCTGTGTCCACCCTCACACCCAAAAGCTGATCTGTGTGAGCTTGAAACATGGTTTGGGCCGGTGGGCGAAAGCGCACCAGTCTCCCCGTTGAAGGCAAAAAATTACGGAACGGGTCTTCAGCGTTGATACGGCATTCGATGGCCCATCCATTGCGCTGAACTTCAGATTGCGCCAGTGACAAGGGCTCCCCTGCAGCAATGCGGATCATCCACTCAACCAAATCCAAACCCGTGATGCATTCGGTCACTGGATGTTCCACTTGGAGGCGTGTATTCATTTCCAAAAAGTAAAAACTCTGATCCTTGCCGACAACGAACTCGACGGTTCCGGCACTTTGGTATTGCACTGCTTTGGCCAAAGCCACGGCTTGTGCACCCATGGCCGCACGGGTTTCCTCACTGATGAATGGCGAAGGGGCTTCCTCAATCACCTTTTGGTGCCGACGCTGAATGGAGCACTCACGCTCGTTGAGAAATATCACATGACCGTGCGCATCACCCAAGACTTGAATTTCTATGTGACGCGGTTCTTCAACAAATTTTTCGATGAACACGCGGTCATCACCAAAACTGTTGCGGGCCTCATTGCGACAAGATGTGAAGCCCTCCAAGGCTTCTTTGTCATTGAACGCAACACGCAACCCTTTTCCGCCTCCACCCGCAGAGGCTTTGATCATCACCGGGTAGCCAATGCCTTGCGCGATGGTTACCGCTTCATCAGCACTTTGAATGGCCTCGTTGTGGCCCGGAATGGTGCTGACATTGGCCTTTTGAGCCAACTTCTTAGAGGCAATTTTGTCCCCCATGGCGGCAATGGCGTGGTGCTTGGGCCCAATGAAAACCAATCCCTCGTCTTCGCATCGCTTGGCAAATGCCTCGTTTTCGCTCAAAAATCCATAACCGGGATGGATGGCTTGTGCACCTGTTGATTTGGCAGCCGCGATGATTTTGTCAGCCACCAAATAAGACTCGCGAGAGGATGCAGGCCCAATCAAAACCGCCTCATCGGCCATTTCGACATGGCGGGCTTCCTTGTCTGCTTCAGAATATACAGCCACCGTTTGAATGCCCATTTTTTGGGCAGTGGCGATGACACGGCAAGCAATTTCGCCACGATTTGCAATCAAAATTTTATTGAACATGGGTTCTCTCCTGGCTTTACAGCGGTATGTTGCCGTGCTTGCGCCATGGGTTTTCGATCTTTTTTTCTTTCAACATCACCAATGAACGGCATATTCGCTTGCGTGTTTCATGGGGTTGGATCACATCGTCGATGAATCCACGCGCTCCCGCCACAAAGGGATTGGCAAAGCGCGCTTTGTATTCAGCTTCGCGGCTGGCCAGTTTGGCCGGGTCGCCCTTGTCTTCGCGGAAAATAATTTCTACGGCACCTTTTGCACCCATGACCGCAATCTCCGCATTGGGCCAAGCAAAGTTCACGTCCCCACGCAAGTGTTTGGAAGACATCACATCGTATGCGCCGCCATAGGCTTTGCGAGTGATGACTGTGACTTTTGGAACCGTGCATTCGGCATAGGCATACAGCAGCTTGGCGCCGTGCTTGATGATGCCGCCAAACTCTTGGCTGGTACCCGGCATGAACCCCGGAACATCGACAAAAGTCAGTACAGGAATGTTGAAAGCATCGCAAAAACGGACAAACCTGGCGGCTTTGATGGAGCTTTTGATGTCCAAACAACCAGCCAACACCAATGGCTGGTTGGCCACAATCCCTACCGTTTGGCCATCCATGCGCGCAAAACCGGTCAGTATGTTTTTGGCGTAGTCGGGTTGCAATTCAAAAAAGTCTCCATCGTCGACAGTCTTGAGAATCAACTCTTTCATGTCGTACGGCTTATTGGGGTTGGCTGGCACCAAGGTGTCCAAGCTCAAGTCCATTCGTTCGGTCGGATCACCACTTTTCCGCACGGGTGCTTTGTCCCGGTTGTTCAAGGGCAAATAGTTGTAAAGTCGACGCAGCATCAATAAGGCCTCGACATCGTTGTTGAAGGCCATATCGGCCACACCACTTTTGGTGGTGTGGGTGATGGCTCCGCCCAAATCTTCCGCGCTGACCTCTTCATGTGTGACCGTTTTCACGACTTCAGGGCCAGTCACAAACATATATGAACTGTCCTTGACCATGAAAATAAAGTCGGTCAATGCCGGCGAATACACTGCGCCGCCGGCAGAAGGCCCCATGATCATGCTGATTTGCGGCACAACGCCACTGGCCATCACATTGCGCTGAAACACGTCGGCATACCCCCCCAGCGAGGCGACGCCTTCTTGAATGCGAGCGCCACCAGAGTCGTTGAGCCCAATGACCGGAGCTCCCACCTTCATGGCTTGATCCATTATTTTGCAAATTTTTTCCGCATGGGTTTCTGAAAGCGCACCGCCGTACACAGTGAAATCTTGACTGAAAACAAAAACCAATCGCCCATTGATCATGCCGTAACCGGTCACGACACCGTCACCTGGAACTTTATTGTCTGCCATGCCAAAGTCGACACAGCGGTGCTCGACGAACATGTCCCACTCTTCGAACGTGCCTTCGTCCAACAAAATTTCCAGGCGTTCTCGTGCTGTCAGTTTGCCTTTGGCGTGCTGGGCATCAATGCGCTTGACGCCTCCCCCTTGTCGTGCAGCAACGCGCTTGCGTTCGAGTTGTTCATTGATATCGCTCATATGCTTCTCCTGGCATTCCTTAAGTGTTGTGTTGGGCCTGCAGCAATCGTCGCGCTGCGGTCGATGGGGCCAAGCGACCTGCCAAAACCTCCTCTGTGAGATCAGGCCACATGGCTTTGACTTTTGTGTTTTGTCGAAATTCCCATTGCAATCCCGCTTGTATGCGCTCGTTCATCCAGGTGATTGACTGACTATTTCTGCGTCGGGTCTTGTCACCGCTGTCGCTTTGTAAATGTTGATAGCGTTGCACATGGGTCCAGAATTGGTCTACCCCAAGGCCCCGCAAAGCGCTCAAGAGCATCACAGGCGGATGCCACGCCGCACCCGAATCCTGCGCATGATCATGATCACCATGTGGCCGAAACAAGCGCAAGGCACTGGCAATATGGGCTTGTGCACGGCTGGCCGCATCGGGATCAAGGTCGGATTTATTGATCAAAACCAAGTCGGCCAATTCCATGACCCCTTTTTTGATGGCCTGCAAATCATCACCGGCATTTGGCAATTGCATCAGGGCGAACAAATCGGTCATGCCTGCAACCGCTGTTTCGCTTTGGCCCACACCCACGGTTTCCACAATCACCACGTCATAGCCCGCCGCTTCACATACCAACATGCATTCGCGCGTCTTCTCTGCAACCCCGCCCAGGGTGCCACTGCTCGGGCTGGGCCTGATGAAGGCCTGAGGGTGAACAGACAAGTGCTCCATGCGTGTTTTATCACCCAATATCGATCCCCCAGATACCGTCGAAGATGGATCTATGGCCAACACAGCCACTCGGTGCCCCCGATCAATCAAAAACAGACCGAGCGCCTCAATGAACGTGCTTTTGCCAACGCCTGGAACACCACTCAAACCCAAGCGGAAGGAGCGCCCTGTGTGCGGCAACAAAGCGGTGAGCAAGTCATCGGCCATGGCACGGTGGTCGACTCGGGTGGACTCCAACAAGGTGATGGCTTTGGCGATGCTGCGACGCTGCACCGACGCGTTGCCTTGCAGCAAGCCTTGCAACACCTCATTCGCTGTCGGCAAGTTGCTCACGACGTTCACCCGTTGGATCTGAGTTGACGATGACTCATGGGTCTATCAGGACGCTACCAACGCTTGTTCGATGTGCGTTAAAACGCCGCGTGCACTTACCGGTATGGGTGTGCCTGGACCATAAATGCCCTTGACACCACAAGCATATAAAAAATCATAGTCTTGTCGAGGGATCACACCGCCAACAAAAACAATGATGTCATCAGCACCTTGTTTTTTAAGTTCGGCAATGATGGCCGGAACCAAGGTTTTATGTCCGGCCGCCAATGTGGACACGCCCACAGCGTGGACATCATTTTCAATGGCTTGGCGGGCACATTCCTCGGGTGTTTGAAACAAGGGCCCCATGTCCACATCAAAACCCAAATCAGCGAATGCCGTAGCCACCACTTTGGCCCCCCGGTCATGTCCATCTTGACCCAGCTTGGCAATCATCACGCGGGGGCGGCGTCCTTGCGCCTGAGCAAAAGCGGCGATGTCGGACTTCAACTTGTCCCAGTAGGCCATGGTGTCCCCCTCGTTGTTTCCCGCATCGTAAGCTGCTGCATATACACCTGAGACTTTTTGCGTGTCGGCACGGTGTCGGCCAAATACTTTTTCCAGGGCATCACTGACCTCCCCGACGGTGGCACGCAATCGAATGGCCTCTACCGACAAAGCCAATAAATTTCCAGTTTGGTCTTTGGCGGCCTGGGTCAGCGCGTCCAATGCCGACTGGACTTTGCCGGTATCGCGTTTGGCCTTGATGGATTGCAGTTGTTGAATTTGCCCCTCGCGGACCTTCATGTTGTCAATGTCTCTGGACTGGACCACATCTTCCGTCTTTAATTTGTATTTATTGACTCCAACAATCACGTCTTGGCCAGAATCGATCCGCGCTTGTTTATCAGCGGCGGCCGCTTCGATTTTGAGCTTTGCCCAGCCCGAGTCCACAGCCTTGGTCATGCCGCCCATGGCCTCGACCTCTTCGATGATTTTCCAAGCTTCGTCGGCCATGTCTTGGGTCAACTTTTCCATCATGTAGCTGCCTGCCCAAGGGTCGATGACCTTGGTGATGTGTGTTTCCTCTTGGATGATCAGCTGTGTGTTGCGTGCAATGCGTGCGCTGAATTCCGTTGGCAAGGCGATGGCCTCATCAAAACTATTGGTGTGCAAAGACTGTGTACCACCAAACACAGCCGCCATGGCCTCGACAGTAGTTCGCACAATGTTGTTGTACGGGTCTTGCTCGGTGAGAGACCAGCCGGATGTTTGACAATGGGTTCTGAGCATCCAACTTTTGGGGTTTTGCGCCCCAAAGCTTTGCATGATCTTGCACCAGAGCATTCGGGCTGCCCTCATTTTTGCAATTTCAAGGTAAAAATTCATTCCGATGGCCCAGAAAAAGGACAACCGGCCAGCAAAAGCATCCACATCCAAACCCTTGGACATGGCCGTCTTCACATATTCTTTTCCATCAGCCAAGGTAAAAGCCAGCTCCAAGGCTTGATTGGCTCCTGCTTCTTGCATGTGATACCCAGAGATAGATATCGAGTTGAACTTGGGCATGTTTTCTGCCGTATAGGCAATGATGTCCCCAATGATGCGCATGCTGGGTTCTGGTGGATATATATAGGTGTTCCGCACCATGAACTCTTTGAGAATGTCGTTTTGAATCGTTCCACTGAGCTGATCGAGCTGCACTCCCTGTTCTTGAGCTGCCACGATATATCCGGCCAAAACAGGCAGAACAGCCCCATTCATCGTCATGGAAACGGACACCTTGTCGAGTGGAATTTGATCGAACAAAATTTTCATGTCCTCGACCGAGTCGATGGCCACGCCTGCCTTGCCCACATCCCCTGTGACGCGGGGATGGTCGGAGTCATAGCCTCGGTGGGTGGCCAAATCAAACGCCACCGAAACCCCCTGACCTCCCGCGGCCAGGGCTTGTCGGTAAAAGGCATTGGATTCTTGAGCGGTAGAAAAGCCCGCGTACTGCCGTATCGTCCATGGCCTGACCGCGTACATGGTGGCTTGGGGACCCCGCACATACGGGGGAAAACCTGGCAAGGTATTGGCGTGAGCCAGTTTTTCCACGTCTTGCGCCGTGTACAAGGGTTTGACCGTGATGCCATCGGGGGTGAGCCAGTTCAAATCCTCTACACGCCCGCCCGGCGCAGATTTGGCCGCTGCTTTCTGCCACTGCTGCATGCTTGCTTCACTGCTTGTTTCGGGCGGCTTGTTCATGGGTCATACCTCGGTGGTCTTGGTCAGTGAAACGCTGGTTTATATGAGCTTTGGATCATATCATTCATAATTATGAATTCAAAATATTTTTCAAGCTTACAATCACCACAATGGACAGTGACCAAAACCTGGGCAGAAATGCCCTTTATGAAGACGTGGCAGAGCGACTGCGGCAACGCATCTTTGCGCGTGAGTTGATGCCTGGGAGTTGGATCGATGAGATGAAAATCTCTCAAGAGTACGGCATCAGCAGAACCCCTCTTCGAGAAGCATTGAAGGTTTTGGCCACAGAAGGCCTGGTGACCATGAAGTTGCGCCGTGGTGCCTATGTGACCGAGGTCAACGACAAAGATCTGAAAGATGTTTACCACTTGCTGGCCCTGCTAGAAGCCGATGCAGCGGCACAGGTGGCCCTACATGCCAGCGATAAAGACCTAGAAGACTTGCTGGGCCTTCACGAGCAACTACAAAAATCCGTCAACAACCGCGCAGATTTTTTTGCACTCAATGAGCAATTCCACATGCGCATATTGGCCTTGGCCAACAATAAGTGGCGCACCCAGATGGTGGTTGATCTGCGCAAGGTGATGAAGTTAAACCGGCAAAACTCTTTGCTAAAGTCTGGGCGTGTGGAGGAGTCCCTCAGTGAGCACCAGGCTTTGATGGATGCACTGCGCAATCGCAACCCCAAGCAAAGCATGCTAAAAATGCAAGCCCATTTTGCCAATGGCTTAGAGGCTGCCAGCCCAGACACCCCCCCGTCGCAGACCAGACATCAGGAGGATTTGGCCGCCTCAGCAGGTTGAACCACCAAAGCCACCCCCGGCAATATCAACAAACAGCCCATGGCGTGATGCCATCCCAAAGACTCACCCAGCAGACACCACGAGACCAAGGCCCCCCACAAGGGTCCCAAGTAAAGCGTCATGCTGGTGCGACTGGCACCCAAAGTTTTTTGCGCCCACCCGTATATCCAATAAGCCCCGATGCCGGGCACCAAGGCCACGGACAACATTAAAACGCTGGCGTACCAACTCCAAGCGGGGGACTGTGGTTGACCCCACTCCCACAGGGCAAAGGGCAGCAAAGTGACCACCCCTGCGGCACATATGCAGGCCAGTCTTGCGGTAGATGAGAGCGAACAAGTCCATTTTTTTTGCAATAACGCATAACCCGCCCACGACAGGGTGGCCGCCATGATGAGCCAGTCTCCTTGCACCCACTGAAAATGGCTCAATGCACCCCAATCACCTTTGACGACCACATGCACCACGCCCAATAAAGCCAAAGCGACACCCATCACCTGACGCCATTGCATCTTTTCACCCAACCAAATGGCCGAACCCCAAACAATCAGCACCGGTGAGGTGGCATAAATCAATGCGATGTTCATGGCGGTCGTGGTTCGAGCTCCCCAATAAACCCAGGCACCACAAACCAGCATGCCCAAGCTGCCCAAAACAAGGTATTGCCAGCGATCGCGCCAGATTTGGTGACGCTCAGCCCAAATTTCATGGCGAGCAAACCACCCGAGCAACAAGCCTGCGATGCCCCAGCGACCCAGTGCCAACACATGCGGATCCACCACACCCGGGGCAAGCCGCGCGCACAAAAAATTTACCGCCCACAGCGCTGGGATAAACCAAACCAAAACCTGCGCCCAAAAAAGGCGTTGATCAGAACGCATGGGATGGGTTGCCATGGCGGTGCAACGCCTGCTGCGCCAGCAGGTGCACCTGTCTGGCATCCAAGTGCTTTAACCGGTGGTCACTCCAAACTTGTCGCCATAACCTGGCACCAGGCATGCCATGGCGCAATCCCAATATGTGGCGAGCAATGCTGTACCAATGGGCACCTGCGGATCGCTTGGGGTCTGTCATGTATTCCACCATGGACAGTTCCACTGCATCCCTGTCCAAGATAGCTGTGCCCGCCATGCTGGAACCCTCACCTTGCACAGATGCCATGCCAGTGTTTTCTCGTTGAATCAACCAATCATCCCACCGACTGAGTATCCAGGGATTGTGATAAGCCGAACGCCCGACCATGCCGCCATCCAAATCGGCCGCATGGCGCTCGATGTCTGCCAAATTTTGCAATCCCCCATTGAGGACAAACCGCGCATTTGGAAAGTCTTTTTTGAGTTGATGAACCACCCCATAGCGCAGGGGGGGAACTTCGCGATTTTGCTTGGGTGATAAGCCTTGCAACCAAGCATTGCGCGCATGCACGATGAACAATCGGCAACCGGCCTCATGCACTTGACCCACAAAATCTGTCAGCATGTCAGTGCCTTCATCGCGGTCCAAACCAATGCGGTGCTTGACAGAAATGGGCAGGTCAACGCTGTCGCACATGGCTTTGACGCCTTCGGCCACCAAAGTGGGCTCGGCCATCAGGCACGCTCCAAATGCACCCCTTTGAACTCGTTCAGAGGGGCAACCACAGTTCAAATTGATTTCTTGATAACCCCAACGCTGGCCTAGCTGAGCCGCCTTGGCCAGATCAGCGGGTTCGCTGCCACCAATTTGCAAAGCCAATGGGTGCTCAAACGGGTCATGATCCAAGTGCCTTGCCACATCACCGTGTAACAAGGCACCCGTGGTCACCATTTCGGTATACAACCACGCTCGACGCGTGATCAAACGATGAAAAAAACGACAATGCCTGTCGGTCCAATCCATCATCGGTGCCACCGATAGCAATGGCGGCTTGCCCACGCTCACGAGCCCAAAACCCACAATGGCATGGCTCTACCCCATGTGCAAACCACCATTGACCGAGAAGTCAGCACCGGTTGAGTAGCCGCTTTCGTTGGATGCCAGCCAGGCAATGATGGACGCAATTTCACTGGGTTCACCCAAACGCTTGACGGGAATGGTGTTGACGATTTTATCGAGCACCTCGGGGCGGATGGCTTTCACCATGTCGGTCCCAATATAACCCGGGCTGATGGTATTGACGGTCACGCCCTTGTTGGCCAACTCTTGGGCCAAAGCCATGGTGAAACCATGCATGCCCGCTTTGGCAGCAGAGTAATTGGTTTGACCCGCTTGACCTTTTTCGCCGTTGACAGAGCTGATTTGGATGATGCGGCCCCAACCACGATCGACCATGTCGCCAACCACTTGCTTGGTCACATTGAACATTGAATTCAAATTGGTATCAATGACCGCGTCCCAATCGTCACGGGTCATCTTTAAAAACATGCGGTCTCGTGTGATGCCAGCGTTGTTGACCAACACATCGATCGGGCCATGCTCGGTTTTGGCCTTGGAGAAAGCCTCCACCGTGGATTCCCAAGAGCTGACATTGCCCACCGATGCATAAAAGGTAAAGCCCAAGGCTTTTTGCTCGTCGAGCCACTTGGTGAAATCGCGCGTGGGTCCACAGCCGGCAATCACGGTGAACCCATCTTGATGCAAACGCTGACAAATTGCGGTTCCGATGCCACCCATCCCGCCAGTCACATACGCTACTTTTTTACCCATGTTGTCTCTCCTGTATTGAAATTAAATTGAAAATTGTTCAGCTCACCATTTACCGCTCAAGCGCCAAGGCAACGCCCATGCCACCGCCAATGCACAGCGCTGCCAGGCCCTTTTTGGCCGAACTTCTTTGCATCTCGTGTAACAAGGTCACCAAAATGCGACAGCCTGACGCCCCAATCGGGTGACCTATGGCGATGGCGCCACCATTGACATTGACACGCCCTGGGTCGATGTCCAAGGCCTGATTGACCGCACAAGCTTGGGCAGCGAATGCCTCATTGAGCTCGAACAAGTCCACATCGGACGCTTTCCAGCCGGCACGCTCAAGCGCTTTGCGCGAAGCGGGCACGGGCCCCATGCCCATGGTGGCAGGATCGAGCCCGCTGGTGGCAAATGATGCAACGCGCGCCAAGGGTTTGAGCCCCAAGGCCTGGGCTTTGGCCGCCGTCATCACCATCACGGCTGCGGCGCCATCGTTGATGCCTGACGCATTGCCAGCAGTCACACTGCCAGCCTTGTCAAATGCAGGCCGCAAATTGGCCAAGGCATCGGCGTTGGTCTTGAGGTTGATGTACTCATCACTGGCAAAGATCAATGGGTCGCCTTTTTTCTGCGGCAATTGCACTGGCACGATCTCGTCTTTGAATTTACCGCCAGACTGGGCCGCGGCGGCTTTTTGTTGGCTGGCCAATGCCAATGCATCTTGCATGTCACGTGTGATGCCATGCGCCTTGGCCACGTTTTCTGCGGTGATGCCCATGTGGTACTGGTTGTACACGTCCCACAAACCATCCACGATCATGCTGTCGATCATTTTCCAGTCACCCATGCGCTGACCATCGCGTGAGTTGTTCAAAATATGGGGGGACGCGCTCATGTTTTCTTGGCCACCGGCGATGACGATTTCACTGTCGCCCCATGCCACGGCCTGAGCGGCCAGCATGACTGCCTTCAAGCCAGAGCCACAAACGGCATTGATCGTCAAACCGGGAACCTCTTTGGGGATGCCCGCTTTCATGAGGGATTGGCGAGCAGGGTTTTGCCCGACACCAGCCGTGAGCACCTGGCCCATGATCACCTCACCGACCAAAGCAGGGTCCAAGCCTGTTCGGGTCAATATGTCCCGAATGACCAAGCCACCCAATTCTGTGGCACTGAGCTTGGCCAAACTGCCCCCAAATTTACCCACCCCTGTGCGGGCGGCTGAAACGATCACGATGTCTTGCATGAAAGGCTCCTCAATATTTTGTTTTCAAAAAAAACCAAGCGAAGTCGGCCAAGACGGTCACGCCTTGGCCTGGACATATCGGCCAGGGGCGGGCTCAATGGCTTTGTAACTGCCTCGCCCTGGGGCTTTGGGGGTCGCCACCATGGGCCCTGCGTGGGGTTTTAACCATCTCGCCCAATCATCCCACCAACTGCCGGCCACCTCTTTGGCCTTGGCACTCCATTGGTCAAATTGGGCTGGCAGTTGTGCATCCGCAGGCAACCAGTGGCTGCGCTTGTTGGATGCCGGCGGGTTGATCACCCCGGCGATGTGCCCTGAGGCACCCATCACAAAGCGTTTTTTACCTGGCAAAACCTGGGTGGTGGCATAGGCTGCTTGTATGGGAACGATGTGGTCCTCTTTGGAGCCATAGATATAAACGGGCAAATTAACTTTACGCAAATCAATTTGTTCGCCACAAACCGTCGCTTGCCCTGGTTTGATCAAACGATTCTCTAAATAAGTATTGCGCAAATACCATGCGAACATGGGCCCTGGCAAATTGGTGGAATCGCTGTTCCAGTAAAGCAAGTCAAATGGGGGCGGGGTTTCACCTTTGAGGTAATTTTTCACCACGTAATTCCACACCAGATCGTTGGGCCGCAAAAAACTAAATGTGGTCGCCATGTCGCGCCCGGGCATCAACCCGCCGTTGGCAAACTGCATTTCCCGGAATTTGACAAAATTTTCATCAATAAAGACATCCAAAACCCCGGTCTCTTTGAAGTCAATCAGGGTGGTCAGCAAAGTGGCACTGGCCACCGGCTTTTCACCTCGAGCAGCTAACACGGCAAGGGCGGTGGTTAATATGGTTCCGCCCACACAAAAGCCCAATGCATTGATTTGCGGTACTTTGGCAATGTCTTGCACCACCTTGATGGCTTCGATTGCGCCTTGTTCGATGTAGTCATCCCAAGTCACTTGCGCATGGCTGTTGTCGGGATTGCGCCAACTGACCACAAAAGTGCGATGACCCTGGGAGACCACATATCGAATGAAGGAGTTCTCGGGCTGCAAATCCAAAATATAAAACTTATTGATGCATGGAGGTATCAGCAAAAATGGCTTTTGATGAACCTTCGGGGTCAGGGGTTTGTATTCGATGAGTTGAAATAAATCGTTCTCAAACACCACATGACCTTGGGTGGTGGCGACGTTCTTACCAACTTCAAACAGGCTCTCGTCGGTCATGGACACATGGCCTTGGCGCAAGTCATGCAACAAGTTTTGAACGCCTTTGGCAATGCTTTCGCCCTTGGTCTCTATCGCCTTTTGCTGCGCTTCGGCATTGAGCAACAACGAGTTGCTGGGCGCGCTGGCAGCACTCCACTGCTCGACGGCAAAGCGAATGCGTTCACGGGTCTTGGGGTCGGCTTGGACCGCGTTGGCCAATCCCATCAGGGTTCGGGTATTGAGCAGGTACAAGGCGGCAGAAAATGCTGCCATGGGATGGTGTGACCATGCGGCATCTGCAAAACGCCGATCTTTCAGCACCGGGTTATGGTTCAAGCCCTGATTCCACAACTCAGTGGCTTGTTTCAAGTAGTCTTGTTGCAGCGACTCTAATTTCTCCGGGTCTATGCCCAATCCAGCGCCTTGAGGGGTGGATGCCCCTAATTGCTGAAAGCTGGCCAGCGCCTGACGCCAACCTTGGCTCAGGCTATTTTGAAAAGCATCTGCTGAATTGACCCCATCAGCGGCATTTTGCTGGCCCATGTCCTTGTCTCCTCGGCTCAATCTGTGTTGTTTTCGGCCCTACACTGCAAGGTATCGCCGCAATGTTGAGCAGTATCCCAGTTTCTACCTTCGTGACCCTGACAGCACCCCGTTTTAGAGTAAGCACCCCATGTATCTGGTCGCCACCGCCTGGTTGTACGTCACCTTGTTGATGGCTGTGGCCGAGGCCACCCATTCTCAAGGCAGTTTGTTGGGTGCCCTGATCACTTTCGTGATGTATGGGGTTGCCCCCTTGGCCTTGGTGCTGTATTTGTGGGGCACACCGCACCGATGGCGTGCCTTGAAAAAACAGGCAACGCTGGACACGCCCTCTGAAACCGAACCCCCATCAAATCCGATGACCACGCCAAATACAAGCCGCGAATCGCCCACTGATGCGGTCTCTTCGGTGGGAAAAAAATAAATCCGACCGACTGACTGTGCACCAAGGATTGGTGCTGTCATTGCCAGCCACTTTCACCACGCCCATCGCCTGCAATCGCTGTCGGGCCAACGCCGCCAAGTCCGCCCACCATTGCCCCAGGCGAGGCCCAGGCGCAAAGGCCTGGGCTGCCAAGGGCTGATGATCGCAAAACGCCCGCCTGACTTCATCACCCACCTCAAAGGCACCTGGTCCAATGCACGGACCCAGCCACACTTGAAGCTGATGAGGGCTGCAAGATGCGCGCGCGCAAATGGCCTTCACAGCCACTTCCAAGGCGCCCGTGCCAGACACCCCGGCCAAACCACGCCAACCCGCATGGGCTGCCGCCACCCATTGGCCGGATGGCTCTGCCAATAACACCGGAAGGCAATCGGCCACCATGATGGTGCATGCCAAATTCGAGTATTGGGTAATGCAAACATCGGCAGCCACAGAATTGGGTGTTTGTGGGGTCAACTCCAGCACATCCCAACCATGTACTTGCTGCATAAACACAGGCTTGACCCCAATGGAATCGCTCAGCAAGACTCGGTTGGTCTGCACACTGGCTTGGTCGTCTAACACATGGTCACCCAAGTTCAAGCTGTCGTAGGGGGGAAGTGAAACACCGCCGTTGCGCAAGCTACAAAAGGCCTGAACCCCGTTTGGCCATGCCACGTCAGGCGTCAGGCCTTTCATGCGAAGAGTTTGAACCATGCGAATTGGGGGGCTTTCAAATCTAAAAGGTCATCGATAGTGGCTCAATTTTGCGTCATCGATGCAGCAATATGAGCCGCGCTATCGTTGTGCATGTTAAACCGCAGCAAGCAATCAGCCTTGAGTCATGGCACACTGTGGTAATGGCCTCACGGATGCGGATAAATTCCACGCGGTGAGGCTACCATCAGCCTCATCACCGTTTGAAAGGACACCATGTCTTATGTCTTTGCTGCTCCGGCCACTGTGTCGGTGCCAATTTTGGGTCAGCCTGAACAGTTCCCTGTTCACCGCATTTACTGCGTTGGCCGCAATTACGAAGAGCACGCCAAAGAGATGGGTTACACAGGACGTGAACCGCCATTTTTCTTTTTGAAACCTGCCGATGCATTGGTGGTGGTCCACGATGGGGCCACTGGCCACATTCCCTACCCCAGCTTGACGGCCAATTTCCACCACGAGATCGAGTTGGTTGTGGCCATTGGCAAGGGAGGTCGCAATATCAAAGCGGCCGATGCCATGGGGCATGTGTTTGGTTATGCGGTTGGCTTGGACATGACCCGACGAGATCTGCAAAATGACATGAAAAAGCAAGGTCGCCCTTGGTGCATTGGCAAAGCTTTTGATCACAGTGCCCCCATTGGTCCCATTGTTCGCGCGGAAAAAGTCTCCGGCATCGAGGCCGCGGCCATCTCCGTCACGGTCAATGGACAACCACGACAAGCCAGCCACGTCAGCAAGCTGATCTGGAACATCGCTGAAACCATTGAGCACTTGTCGGCGGCCTGGGAATTGCAGCCTGGTGACCTCATTTACAGCGGCACACCAGAGGGCGTGGCTGCTGTGAAAAGTGGCGACACCATGGTCGGGCAAGTAGCGGGCTTGCCCACACTGACAGTTCAGGTTGACTGAACTGAACTTGACCACAAGCGGACAGACTATTTTGCTGCGCACCAGTTTCAAGCATTGCAAAAACTGTGGGGCATCGGTTGTGTTGCGTATCCCTGACGATGGCGACACCCGCACGCGTGCAGTGTGCCCCCAATGTCACACCATCCATTACGAAAACCCGCTGAATGTGGTGGGCACCATCCCTGTTTACGGCGAATTGGTCTTGCTGTGCAAGCGCAATATTGAACCCCGCCTTGGGAAATGGACCCTGCCTGCGGGGTTCATGGAGTTGGGCGAAACCTTGGCCGATGGCGCTGCCCGCGAAACGGATGAGGAGGCCGGCGCTCGTTTCGTGATGCAAGATCTTTTCAGCGTGATCAATGTGGTCCGCGTAGGACAGGTTCATTTCTTTTTTCGAGCCAAATTGACTTCTGACCTGTTCAACCCAGGGCACGAAACCATGGAGGCCAAGCTATTTGCCGAGCATGAAATCCCCTGGGATGAACTTGCATTCAAAACCGTGAAGGAAACCTTGCGGTGCTTTTTTGCCGATCGCGCACAAGGTGATTTTGGCTTGCACCAACTGGACATCCACTGACAGTTGGTGACAGGCTCAGGCCTTATCAGGCTCTTGATGACCGCCAAACTGGTGGCGCAGTGCAGACAAGGTTTGATCGGCAAAACTCGGCGACTGCCTGGAGCGAAACCTGGCGTTCAAGGCGGCCGTCAAGACCTGTGCAGGGATGGCTTGTTCTATGGCGGCCTCGACAGTCCATCGCCCTTCGCCGGAGTCCTGAACATGCCCCGAAAATGCAGAAAGTTGGGGATCTTGGGCCAATGCGATGGCGCTCAAGTCGAGCAACCAAGATGACACCACACTGCCGCGCCGCCAAACTTCCGCGATATCGGCCAAGTCCAAGTCGTACCTGCGGTCGGCGGGAATGTGGGCCTGACCCACGCCATTGAGTATGTCAAAACCTTCCGCGAAGGCTTGCATCAATCCATACTCAATGCCGTTGTGAACCATTTTGACAAAGTGACCTGAACCCACCGGACCCGTGTGCAAGTAGCCCAAATGGGCCGTGGATTGCAAACCCTCTCGACCTGGGGTCACAGGCACCACCCCCTGACCAGGCGCAAGGTCTCGGAAAATGGGCTCAAGTCGCTGGAATGCTGACAATGCGCCCCCCACCATCAGGCAATACCCACGATCCAAGCCCCAAACTCCACCACTGGTTCCCACATCCA
>Ga0214919_10002168_pt1 | contig 31159 bp, 34 predicted proteins | sample LL1503_MetaG_FD_177994 | JGI IMG/M metagenome (GOLD analysis project Ga0214919, IMG submission 177994) | Freshwater microbial communities from Lake Lanier, Atlanta, Georgia, United States - LL-1503 | ecosystem: Environmental > Aquatic > Freshwater > Lake | place: USA: Georgia | collected... | reverse complement strand
CCGTTCTGGCTTGCGGCACTGGCGCCAGGGGTGGCAGCCACACCACTTCATCAAACTTCAAGCGCTTGCCCGACCAAGGGCTGCGCGTGAGCAGCAGTTCACCCTCTGACTCAATGGCTTCGTGAACAGCGCCAGCCCAAGCAATGCGCGCGTGCTTCATGCGGTACCTCCCACCAACGAATTGACCAGCGTCTCAAACCCCTCAGCTGAAATTTCCACCACATCACCCTTCTTAGCCCGGGGCCGTTTGCCGTTTGGCAAACAGTCGCTGCCCAACAACAACACATCGCCCTTTTGAAAGGTCATGAACTCAGAAATATCGGCCACCAACTCGCGCGACTTCCGAACTGTGTCCGCGTAATTTACACGCTGCATTTCTTGACCATTGATCTTGACAGTGAGCACCATCTCGTCGGTATTGACCCTGTCAATCGAGCGCACTTTGGTGCCCACCCCTAAAAACGTGTCGACGCATTTGAATTTGACAGGGGGCCGGTAATAACTTTCATGCGGAACAGAGACATCGTTCACCAACAGACAAGCGACGGGTTGTGCATTGTCACCAAAGACCCATGCCACATTGGCACCCACATCGACCTCGCTCACCGAAGCCGGCAAGACGATGTCGCTGCCCGATGGCGTGAAGGTGTTGGCTGTTTTGATGAACAAGACAGGCGCTTTGGGCGCTCCTTTGTAGGGTGCTTCTTGCATTTGGAGCGCCCTCAAATTCCATTCTCTTTTGAAATTGAGCAAAGTGCCGTAGACAGTCCCCTCGGGCCAGTAATGATTTTTTTGAGTGTGCATTTTTTATGCCATTTCCTAAACAGTGTCTTCAACTGGAAACGTTTCTAACTGAATCACCGCATCCAACAATTGGTAGAGCTGTGCTAACTTTTGTTTGCCCAACTCGCTTTCCATCCAGACGTAATGTGATTCAATGGTCTCCGACAATTTGGCCACTTTTGACAAGCCCAGCGAGGTGGCTCGCACCACCGTTCTGCGCGCATCTTGCGGGCACCGACTGCGCTCAATCAACCCATCTCTTGCCATTCGCGTCAACACGCCCGTTAAGCTCGGTCCGAGCAAAAAAGCTTCGCGTGCCACTCGGCCGGTCTCAACGCCTTCAGCTTCCTGCGCATGCTCCCCCAAAACACGCAACACCCGCCACTGCTGATCCGATAAGCCATGCTCACGCAAACTGGGCCGCGTGTGCAGCATCACCGCCTCGCGCGCTTGCAACAGCAGACGCGGCAAATTTCGGTGTACAAAAGTTTGGTTTTTCATGGGCAACGTATTTATTTAACATGTTAAATGAATTCTGTGGGCTCGGAAAATCGGGTAAACCCGCCTTTTCAGTCGTCGATGGACAAGAAGCTCGCGTCTAGACCCTGCAGAGGGGGAATAATTACGCCATGCACACCTCCTTTTTTGACATCCACCAACGTCGACTGATTCAAGCCCCCATGGCGGGTTCTCAAAACCATGGCTTGGCTGCTGCCGTTTTCAAAGCTGGCGGGTGGGGCAGCGTTCCTGCCGCCATGTTGAATGCCGAACAACTGCAATCTGAAATGCTGGCTTTTCGTTCGGCCCTCTCTGGCCACTGGGCTTCGAGCACCGATGCAGCAAGCTTCCTGCCCCTGAATGTGAACTTTTTTTGCCACGCAACGCCGCTCAGCATGCCCGAGCGAGAATCTTCATGGCGCGCCCAACTGACAAAGTACTTCGCGGCGTTCGGCATTGACCCACAAGCCATTCCTGCGGGCCCGGGTCGCGAGCCCTTCAACGAAGAGAGTTTGAAACTGGTGGGCCATTTCAAGCCCGCGGTGGTCAGTTTTCATTTTGGGCTGCCCAAAGCTGAATGGGTTAAGCAACTCAAGGCTTGGGGCCTGCAAATTTGGTCGTCGGCCACCACCGTTCAAGAAGCTCAGTGGTTGGCACAGCACGGGGCCGACGCCGTCATTGCGCAAGGCCTTGAGGCAGGCGGGCATCGTGGCATGTTTCTCACAGAAGACCTCAACAGCCAGTTAGGCACCATGGCGTTGCTGCCCCAAGTCATCAAAGCGGTGGCCGTGCCCGTCATTGCGGCGGGTGGCATTTCCAGCCCGACGGCTGTGGCCGCAGCCAAAGCGCTGGGCGCGAGCGCCGTTCAAGTAGGAACCGCTTTTCTCACCAGCCACGAGGCGACTACCAGTGCCCTGCATCGCCAAGCTTTGCTGTCGGCATCTGCGCAGGACACTGCACTCACCAACCTTTTCAGCGGTCGCCCAGCACGCGGAATTGTGAACAAATTCATGCGCGAAATGGGGCCCCTTAACCCAGATGCCCCCGCGTTTCCTTTGGCCACCGCTTTCCTGGCCCCTTTGCGTTCAGCCGCTGAAGCTCAGGGCCTCAGCGATTACTCGCCACTGTGGTCAGGTCAAAATGCCTCAGATTGTCAAGCCTTGTCGGCAGCCGACATCACCCACAAACTCTTGCAAGGCTGGCCATGAGACCCCTATTTTCAAAGTTGGCACAGCCAGAGTGTTAGGCTTCTATCATGGCCAAAGACAAAACCATTTTCACGTGCTCCGATTGCGGTGGCACGACCCCACGTTGGTTGGGCAAATGCCCCGCCTGTGGCGCTTGGAACACGCTCATTGAAAGCACCGTCGATGCCAGCGGCAGCGCCAAAAACAGGTACACCAGCCAATTTCAAGCATTGGCCAAAACCGCCGAACTCACCAAGCTGGGCGACATAGAAGCCACTGACGTTGATCGCACCGCCACGGGCTTGGATGAGCTTGACCGTGCTTTGGGCGGCGGCGTGGTGGAAGGCGGCGTCGTCTTGATCGGCGGCGACCCCGGTATTGGCAAGTCCACCTTGCTGCTTCAAGCGCTAGATGCCTTGCAACGCAAAGGCATGAACACCCTGTATGTGACGGGTGAAGAAAGCGGCGCCCAAGTGGCTTTGCGCTCTAGACGACTTGGCCTTGACAACAGCCAAGTTCAGGTTTTGGCTGAAATTCAACTGGAAAAAATACTGGCCACGCTGCAAACTGAGCGTCCCCACATTGCGGTGATCGACTCCATTCAAACGGTCTACTCTGATCAACTCACCTCGGCCCCCGGCTCGGTGGCGCAGGTTCGCGAGTGTGCCGCGCACTTGACGCGCGCAGCCAAAGCCACCGGCACTGCCATTGTCTTGGTGGGCCACGTTACCAAAGAAGGCGCGTTGGCCGGCCCCCGCGTGCTTGAACACATGGTCGACACCGTGCTGTACTTTGAGGGCGACACCCACAGCAGCTTTCGATTGATCAGGGCCATTAAAAATCGCTTTGGGGCGGTCAACGAAATTGGCGTTTTTGCCATGACCGAAAAAGGCCTGAAAGGTGTTTCCAACCCCAGCGCCATCTTTTTATCGCAACACGCCGAGCCAGTGGCGGGCAGTTGCGTGATGGTCACTTTGGAGGGCACTCGACCGCTCTTGGTGGAAATTCAAGCCTTGGTCGACAGTGGCGGCCCCAGTCCCCGCAGGCTGTCTGTGGGTTTGGAAAGAGACCGATTGGCCATGCTGTTGGCGGTCTTGCACCGGCACGCGGGCGTGGCTTGCATGGACCAAGATGTGTTCGTGAATGCCGTCGGTGGCGTTCGAATTAGTGAGCCAGCTGCTGACTTAGCAGTGATGTTAGCAATTACTTCTTCGCTTAGAGGCAAAGCGCTTCCAAAAGGCTTCATTGCCTTTGGTGAGGTTGGATTGGCGGGTGAAGTCAGGCCTGCGCCTCGCGGCCAAGAGCGTCTGAAGGAGGCCGCCAAGTTGGGCTTTACCGTGGCCGTGGTGCCCAAAGCCAACGCACCCAAAAAGAACGACAAGAACTTTGAAGGCCTCACCATTTACCCGGTTGACCGCATTGAAGACGCCATGAACTGCGTTCGAGGACTTTAAGATCAGGCCATGAACATCACCAGAATTATCATTCCGATTGGGGTCGTCGCTTTCGTCGCAGGCGCTTGGCACCAATACCAATGGCAGGGAGTGGCCGTGGCCACAGGGGCCGTGGTCATGTGGGTTTTGCTGCACTTCACTCGCATGGTCACCGTACTCAGTCGCGCGGCCAACCGACCCGTAGGCCATGTGGGCAGCGCCGTCATGCTCAATGCCAAGCTCAAAAAAGGCGTGAATTTGATGCACGTGATTGCCATGACAAAGTCTTTGGGCGAACGTTTGAGCGAAGAAAATACCCAGCCCGAGGTTTTTAAATGGACAGACACTGGCGAATCTTTCGTCATCTGTACATTCAAAGGCGGCAAACTCAGCGCCTGGGACATGACCCGGCCAGAGCCCCTCGATGCAGATACCTCCCCTCAGGCGAACTGAAATCGACTGCCCCCGCACTCAGACCCGGAAATAAGACCCGTAAAATGGCAACTTTGCGAATCTGGCAACAAAGGACACAACAATGAGCAACGAAACCCCCTCGATGGAAGACCGCGACGGCAAAATTTGGATGGACGGCAAAATGGTCGAATGGCGCGACGCCAAGATCCATGTTTTAACCCACACGCTGCACTACGGCTGCGGCGCATTCGAAGGCGTTCGCGCCTACAAAACCGTCAATGGCACGGCTATTTTTCGTTTGCAAGAACACACCGACCGGCTCTTCAACAGCGCCAAAATCTTGCGCATGAAACTGCCCTTCACCAAAGAAGAAGTGAGCGAGGCCCAAAAAGCCGTGGTGCGCGAAAACCATTTGGAAAGCGGCTACATCCGACCCTTGACTTGGATTGGCTCGCAAAAGTTGGGGGTCAGCCCAAAAGGCAACAGCATTCACTTGATGGTGGCCGCATGGACTTGGGGCGCTTACTTGGGCGAGGATGGCCTGAAACGCGGCATCCGTGTCAAAACCTCCAGCTTCACACGCCACCATGTGAACATCACCATGACGCAGGCCAAGGCGGTAAGCAACTACACCAACTCCATCATGGCCAACATGGAAGCCACCGATGAGGGATACGACGAAGCTTTGTTGCTCGACCCATCAGGCTTTGTGTCTGAAGGCGCTGGTGAAAACATTTTTGTGGTCAAAGATGGTGTGATTTACACACCCGACTTGTCTGCCGGCGCATTGAATGGCATCACACGCAACACGGTGTTCCACATTGCCAAAGATTTGGGGCTTGAGATTGTGCAAAAGCGCATCACCCGCGATGAAATCTACATTTGCGATGAAGCTTTCTTCACAGGCACAGCGGCCGAAGTGACACCCATCCGCGAACTCGACCGCATTGAAATTGGTGCTGGCAGTCGCGGCCCCATCACTGAGAAAATTCAATCCGCTTTCTTTGACATCGTGAACGGCAAAAATTCAAAGTACGCGCACTGGTTGACGCTGGTTTAAAGCATTGAAAGACAAAGCTCATGAGCCATCCTATTGAACTCTTGGCAAAAGACTTGAACCCTCAAGGTGGCGTTTTTTGCCCCAGCCCTCAAGCTGACATGAAGGTGTGGAACAGCCACCCCAAGGTTTACTTGGATGTTGCTCGTGAGGGTCATGCCAAGTGCCCTTATTGTGGAACTGAATACAGATTAAAAGCCGGTGAGGCCGTTGCACACGGTCACTGACCAAAGCCAACACCCACACCGCTTCTTATGCAAGAAGAGCGAAGCCAAGGTATTTCGATCTACGTGATCAACCTTGAACGTTCGCCAGACCGACTTGAAAAAATTGCTGCGCAATTGCGGCAACTGAATTTGCCATTTCAGCGCATCCGAGCCGTTGACGGGAAGCTCGCCACACCAGAACAAAATCAATGCCTGAACCTGAGCCTCTACAAGAAACGGCATGGCAAATTGCCCACGCCGGGTGAGTTGGGGTGCTACCTCTCTCACTATGAGGCCATCTGCATGGCTGCTCAGTCTGAAAATAACGTCTCACTGATCTTGGAGGATGATGCTATTTTGGGCTCTTGCCTTGCAAGCACTCTCAACGCGCTTGCCGCAATACCCGCCAGCTGGGATCTGGTGAAATTATCAGGCGTTCATTCCGGAACACCGATTCAAGTCATGCCGATGTCTACAGGCGAAACTTTATCGGTAATGCTCACCAAGTGCACTGGGGCCAGCGCCTATCTGATCAACAAAAAAGCCGCTCTGGCGTTGCGCGAGGGATTGCTCCCCATGAGCCTGCCCATTGACCATGAAATTGACAAAGGCTGGCATTACAAATTTCAGGTCAGAGCTGTCTTGCCTTTTCCAATCACGCACAACACGGAAGCTGTGTCTACCATTGGCGAGATTCCAAAATCTCTCAAATTGCCCCCCCATCAAAGAATCCCGACCCACATCTACCGCGTCCAAACAGAGATCCAGCGACTGGCCTATGGGCTTGGCGAGCTTTGGCACAGTCGATTCCAAGGCTGAGCTAGGCAGAGCCCTTTTCCACGGCACTTTCTCTCGCCAAACTGATCAGAACACCCACCATCCAAAGCATTGGCAAGCCAATGGTGGCATCCCGCGTGCCGTTGTTTACCAGAGAAGAGAATGTGGCCATGAAAATAGCCGCACAGGCTGATGCACCCCATGCGTTTCTGATTTTCCAAATGCTGTTCACCTGGGACAACATCAAAAACATCCACAAGACTCCGCCCAGAACGCCGGCCTGTGCGCCCATCCACAAGGCGTCGTTGTGTGGCATGTTGAACTCTGCAATTTCTTGAGGCACACGCAAGCGCCACTGCTCATTCCAACTGCCAATGCCCCAACCCCAAAGGGGCTCCTCCAGAATCATTTGGTAGGTGCGGCTCAGCATTTGAATGCGGACATTCCAACTGCCCAAGGTCACCTCGCCTCGAAAGGCGCTTCTGACCTCCTCCACACCTTGCGCAAATTTAGCAGGCACCCCTGGCTCACCCGAAAACAACCAGGCACCAAACAACATGGACAAAGACAGCGCAATCCAAAAGTAAAGAGGTCTCTCGCGTGCTGAAAAAACAGCCATGACCAAAACGGCAATGGCAAGGTCGACCATGGCGATTCGTTTGAGCATGGCAAACACCAGCGTGAAAAACAAGACGAGCGAAAGGCTCAACCAGCGCCATTTGCGACTTTGATCTGCATAGAGTGCCTGCGCTAAAACCACACCAAAAGCCATGCTCATCAAGATCGAAGCCCCAATTGTTTTATTGGTACCCGCGTTGGTCAGGTGCGCCCAGAACTCCAATGTGGGGGTGAGATGGAAATAGCTTCCCAGGATCATTGCGACACAGGCCGTGCATGCCAGCAAGAAACCTGTCAATGCAGCTCGCGATTCATGCCATGAAAGGGTGCTGGCAATGAACAGCGTGAAAGGAATTCGAAAGACATGCCACAAATTTGAAGCGCTCTCGGCATACCATTTGCTTTGGATGCACAGCACCACCAAGCTCCATGCCAGAAAAGCCACGCCAGCAAATCTTGCGATGCCATGGCCCAAACGATGCCACCGGGTGGCCATCTGCCCGTCCATCAGGACGACGCCCCACAACAAAAAGAAAGCCGCGTAATTGACACCCACCGGCATGAAAGCCATCAGGCCCCAGATGAACGAGGCCACGACCACCGGTTGTTTAAAGGTCTGGCGCGACTCGTTGTCTGGAAGCATGGGCTCGATTTTAGGCGATTTACCCTGCCATACCCGGCGCTGGCAAATGGAATTCACTTTGCGTTATTTTTGCTGTTTGGCAAAGACATAGCCAACGCTGCGCACCGTCAAAATTCTTTCTGGTGTTTTATGATTGACTTCAATCGCCATTCGGATGCGTCCCATGTGGACGTCAATCGAACGGTCAAAGGCTTCTAATTCGCGGCCTCTCACGGCCTGCATGATTTGATCGCGGGTGAGCACCTGACCCGCACACTCGGCCATCGCCACCAACAGATCAAATTGATAAGAAGTGAGCTCGCAAAGCTTGCTGTTCACACTCACAGTGCGTGCGACTTTGTCAATTTCCAAGCTGCCAAATTGCATGCGTGAATGGCTTGCAAAGCTTGGGACAAGCCCTTCGTTTTTTGCAATCTTTGAGAGGTGTGCAGCCATGCTTTCATTCAGTCTTTCGATGGCACTTGATAATGCCAAGCCAATGCCACCAATATCAGAACAGGCATGCCCATTAAAGCGGTAGCGTTGAAGAAAGAGGCATAGCCATAGGCATTCACAAATTCACCCGAAAAGCCCGCAATGAATTTGGGCAACAACAACATCATTGAACTGAGCAACGCATACTGGGTGGCCGAGTACTTGATGTTGGTCAAGGAAGACAGATAAGCAATGAACGCCGCAGAAGCAATGCCGCTGGCCAAGTTGTCTGCAGAAACCACCGCAATCAAGGCGTTCACACTGTGGCCATAAGCGCTCAACCAAGCGAATAAAAAATTACTCAACGCACTCAGCACAGCGCCCAACATCAAAATGCGCATCACGCCCCAGCGCAAAGCCATCACCCCGCCCACAAAGGCACCCAACAAAGTCATCAGCACGCCATAGACCTTGGTCACCGAGGCCACCTCTGTCTTGGTGAAGCCCATGTCAACGTAAAAAGGGTTGGCCATGATGCCCATGACCACATCGCTGATTCGATAAACAGCAATCAAGCTCAAAATCAGAATGGCTTGCCATTGGTAACGCTTCACAAAGTCTGCAAACGGATCGACCAAGGCACTCTTCAACCATGCTTTGAGATTGCGTGCTGGCGCAAGTTCTGAAGGAATGGGCTCTTTGGAGAACAGCACCGTCAACAAGCCGACCCCCATGCTGGCCGCCATCACCAGATAAGCTGCTCGCCATGCGGCCTGCACATAAGTTGCGGCATTATCCCCTTGAACCCAAGCGGCGACCCACAAGACACCCGCGCCAGCCCAAATCATGGCCAAGCGATAACCCGTTTGATAGCTGGCAGCCAAAGCCGCTTGTTGCGAGGGCTCTGCAGATTCAATTCGAAAGGCGTCCAAAGCAATGTCTTGCGTGGCCGAGCCCACGGCCACCAAGAGCGCGCACCACACCACAGGGCCCAGTGTTTGGCTGGGGTCGGTGAGTGCCATGCCCACCAAGCCCACCATGACCATGACTTGCGCCAACAACAACCAGCTGCGACGGCGGCCCAACCGGTGGGTGAAAAAAGGGATGGGGAGACGATCGACCAAGGGCGCCCAAACCCACTTAAAACCATAGGCCAGTCCGACCCAACTCAAATAGCCAATGGTGCTGCGGTCAATGCCCGCTTCACGCAACCTGAAGCTCAAAGTACCCAGCACCAAGAGCAAAGGCAAGCCAGCCGAAAAGCCCAACAGCAGCATGCGCACGCTGGCGGGCTGCAAGTAAACGCGCCAAGAATTCAGCCAAGAAAAAGCTGCGGTAGGGGTTGCGGTGCCTTCGTTCATCCCCCCATTATCCAAGCCTGTTCAAGGATTTACATCAAAGTTCACTTGAATTTTGATGGGGCGGCACTATGATCCCAAAGTATGTGTTGGCTTTGCTTTCCCGCCCCTGCCGTTTCTGATCCTTCCACTGCTTCTTTTGAGAGCAATGTCGCGCTTTCACGCCGCAGTTTCTTGAAACACCCGCATTGGGGTGCGGGCTTGGGTTTGATCGCCTGGGTCGGCGCGCCAGCCCATGCACAGGTGGATGTGGGGCAGGCCTCTAGCTTGCGCAAACTCATTCCCGCAGAAACCTTGGAGCAATCTGCCCGCCAACAATACCGTCAGACCTTAGGTGACGCCAACAGCAAAGGCGCCTTGGCCCCAGATGACTACCCGCAACTTAAACGCTTGCGGGCCATTGCCAATCGGCTCATTCCCTTCACTGCCCAGTGGAATCCTGACGCCAGAAAATGGAAGTGGGAAGTCAATCTGATTGGCAGCAATCAGCTCAATGCATGGTGCATGCCGGGTGGCAAAATTGCTTTTTACACTGGCATCCTGGAGCAGCTGCAACTCAATGACGACGAGGTGGCCATGATCATGGGGCACGAAATGGCCCATGCTTTGCGAGAGCACGCTCGCGAACGCCTGGCCAAATCCAAGGCCACAGGATTGGGTTTGTCAGTGGCGTCTCAGCTTCTGGGCTTGGGTCAGTTGGGCGATGCTGCAGCCAACCTTGGCACGCAACTTTTGAGCTTGAAATACAGCCGCGATGATGAAACAGAAGCCGACTTGGTGGGGCTTGAAATCGCAACTCGCGGCGGCTTCAAACCTGAGGCCAGTGTGCAGCTTTGGAAAAAAATGCTGAGTGCAACTGGCGGCAGCAAGGGTCAACCAGGTTTTTTATCAACGCATCCGAGCGGCAACAATCGCATTCAAGAACTTGAAGCAAATTTGCCGAAAGTCAGCCATCTGTATGCGCAAGCGCTGAACGCCAGGGGCGCAAGCGATCCCAACTAATTCACGAACCTCATTCAAGTTCCCCCCACAAAGGGGTTGGTGCGGCGCTCATGCCCAAAGCTACTTTCAGGACCGTGGCCTGGAATGAAAACGGTGTCGTTGCCCATGGGCCAAAGCCGTTGTGTGATGCTGGCAATCAAGGTCTCGTGATCGCCTTGAGGAAAGTCTGTGCGCCCAATGCTGCCGGCGAAAAGCACATCACCGACAAACGCACGCTTGATTTCAGGTGAATAGAAAACCACGTGGCCTGGCGTATGGCCAGGACAATGTCGAACATTCAAGGTGTGTGATCCCAAGGTGACGGTGTCGCCATCGGCCAACCATCTCGAGGGTGTGAACACCTCGGCATCGGGAAACTGAAACATCCGACCTTGGTCCGACAAACGGTCGATCCAAAACTGATCACCAGGGTGCGGGCCCACGATGGGCAAATTTAATTGACGCGCCAACACTGCGGTACCGCCTGCGTGATCAATGTGTGCATGGGTAAGCCAAATCTGCTCAAGCTTGAGCTGGTCTTCGGCGACGAAGGCCAAGATCAAATCCAAGTCACCGCCTGGGTCAATGACCGCAGCTTGTTTCGTTTGGTCGTCCCAAATCACAGAGCAGTTTTGCTGAAAGGGCGTGACAGGAATGGTTTGGTACTGAAGCATGTTGTGATGTCAATGTGTTTCTGATGCAAGGCAATGTATCAAAGTTTGCCAGAGAAACTCGTATTGTGAGGTCTCAATCAATGACCACGCTACGACCTCCGCATGCCCACCCCACTTTTTCGCACCGAAGTCACCCAATCGAAGCAAGCCTCTTGGTTAGGCAGCATCCACCTTGCACACAACCCTCGCTTCACCGGAGTGGCCAGCGTTGCGTTGTTGCTTGCAGGGGCATTGTTGGCCTTTGGCGCATGGGGAAAAGTGGCGCGAAAGGTCCGCGTCCCTGGCATCCTCATGCCTCAAATGGGCACCGTTGAATTGAGCACATCCATTTCAGGCGTCTTGCTTGAACAACGCATTCAAGAAGGCGAATGGGTCCAACAAGGACAAGTCTTGTTCGTTGTCAACACCGACAAAACCACAGCCGAAGGCAGCACAGCCGCTTTGCTGGCTTCTCATTTGGCGCAGCGGCGCAGCACGCTGTTGGCAGAACGCAACTCGCGCGTAGACCAACACCGCCAACGTGAAAGTCACTTGACCGACCACATTCAATCTCTCGCACTCGAAACAACGCAGGCCACACAAGAGCTTGCCTTGGCCAAACGCAGGGTCGAGTTGGCGCAAAAAACCTGGCATCGATTTCAGCAAATGGCCAGCGAAGGCTTTGTGTCAGACATCCACGCGCAAAACAAGCAAGAAGAAGTCATTGATCTTGAATCACGTTTGGAAAATTCACAAAGAAGCGGTATTGCATTGGCGCGTGAGTACAACACCGCACAAGCAGAAGTGTTCAATCTTCAAAAACAATTGGCCATTGACCTGCTGCAACTCGATCGCACCTTGACAGGACTCGATCAAGAAAGCACCGAAAATCAATCACGCAAAACCAGCAGCGTGTTGGCACCGCAGGCGGGCCAGGTCAGTACCATTCATTTGCCAATGGGCGCCATCGTCCAGACGGGGCAGACACTTGCCAGCTTGGTGCCTCAAGTCGAAGCAGTTTCACAAGCCCACCCTGCCCAGCAGCCTTTGATCGCTGCCCTCTTCGCACCGACACGGAGTGTCGGTTTCATTCAACCGGGTCAAGAGGTTTGGCTTCGGCTTGCAGCGTATCCGTATCAAAAATTTGGCCTGGCCAAGGGTCACGTTTTGAAAGTCAGTGGAACGCCTATTGCCCCACAAGATTAGCCGCATGGGCAGGGTACAGCCCTCTTAGCCTCCACCCAAAGCAACGAGCCGCTTTACAGAGTTCAGGTGGTGCTGGCATCACAGCATGTCATGGCTTTTGGCGAGGCACATTTGTTGCGCCCAGGCATGACCCTCGAAGCCGACGTCATTCAAGATGTGCGCGGCATTTGGGAATGGATCTTCGAGCCGCTATTGGCCATTCACGCACGGCAGCAAACTTCATGAACTTCATTCAGAAAATCAGAGCCTCTCATCTCAACCGGCATGGTTTCATTGATGTCACCGTAGGCGCTGTTTTTTCACAAATCATCCTGTCTGTCTGGGTGGTTCATTTTTCCAATTTTGACCCCACCCCCACTTTTGAGGGCGCTACTGCCGCCGAGCTGCGCAAGGTTTATTTCTTTATGTTTTCAGCTTTAATTCTGGCGCCGTACTTTGAAAATTTACTGCTGGTCTGGCTTTCAGCCCTGCACGAAAAATTATTCAAACGTCGAATGCTTTTTGTGATTTCACCGGCAATTTTGACTGCTTTGCATTTCACACCCTCGCAGCCCCTTGACATGCCTGCACCCTTGAGGTTCGTCACTGTCTTTGCTTTGTTCTTTATTTTTTTAAAACAATACGACCTGCACAAATTAGAAATGGGTCTGCACAAAGCCTTGCTTTTGACCAGCGCCATTCACTTCCTAGCGAATGCAGCCGGCATCCTGACACAGCTTGCTTTTGAATCGAATATCGACGCTGGGACGATTTTTTCAGCACAACCAGGAGAATGACATGAGAAATTTAAGCATCAACGAATTGAATGAGGTGCAGGGCGGCCGGATGACAGTCTCACTTGGCGTGACCATCATTGGCCTCATATCAGACGCTTACACATTGGTAGAAGCCGCTTTGAAAGTTGATTACCAAGGCATGGTCAATGATTCCACTTTGGACTATGGTGGCTACAACCCCATGGGCGATTACACCAACGGCATTTGCACCAGATAAAGCCACCAACGCGCCACCTGCGCATGTGATGTGCGCAGGCCTCACCCTCCTTCTTTGAAAGCGAGATTTGTCTTGAATCCCGTTTTACAGCTTCAAACTTCTGAATGTGGCTTAGCTTGCTTGTGCATGATTGCCAATGCCCATGGTCAACATTGGCACCTGATGGATTTGAGACACAAGTTTCCACAATCGCTCAAAGGTGCCAACCTCAAGCAACTCATCGATCACAGCCTGGCGATGGGTTTCAACGCAAGACCTGTTCGATTGGAATTAGAAGAGCTGCACCAACTGAAAATGCCTTGCATTTTGCATTGGGACTTGAATCACTTTGTCGTGCTGCAAAAAATCAGTGGCAATCAACTCACCTTGTTGGACCCTGCGTTGGGCATCAGGGTCATGTCTCGCACAGAAATTTCTAAGCACTTCACAGGCATTGCCTTAGAACTCACGCCCCAAGCCGACTTCAAAACCAAGCCGGCACCCAAGTCGTTTCCGCTGTCCATGCTCACCGGCAACATCCAGGGATTTGGCAAATCAGTCTTGCAAATCCTGACCTTGGCTTTGGTACTCGAACTGTTTGCCATCTTCATGCCCATGTTCAACCAGGCGGTGGTCGACGATGTTTTAACTTCGGGTGACCACGAGCTTCTTTCCGTCTTGGTCGCAGGCTTTGCGATCATTCTGCTCATTCAATCTGCGCTTTCCTATGCGCGCAGTTGGTGGGTCATGGTGTTAAGCCAAACCATTTCCATTCAATGGCTTGGGAATGTGTTTGCGCACTTGGTCAAATTACCAGCAGATTGGTTTTCACGACGTCACTTAGGCGATATTTCTTCGCGTTTTGGCGCCGTTCATGCCATTCAAAAAACACTGACCCAAACCAGCATTGAATCCTTGCTGGACGGCTTGATGGCCATCGCAGCCCTCGTCATGATGTTCATTTACTCACCCACCCTTTCTTGGGTGGTTGTCTCAGCATCGGTGTTGTATGCGCTTGTGCGCTGGATCAGTTATTCGCCCTTTAGGCATGCCGCTTCAGAGCGTTTGGTCTTGTCTGGTCAAGAACAAAGTCACTTTATTGAAACACTTCGCACCATGACACCGCTCAAATTGTTTGCGCGAGAAAATGAACGGCGTGCGCGATGGCAAAGTCTCATGGTGGAAGTCATGAACCGAGATTTTCAAACAGCCAAATTGAACATGGGCTTCAATGTCGCTCGGACCCTTATTTTTGGCCTTGAAAATTTGTGTGTCTTTTGGCTAGGCGCCAAAATTATTCTGCCATCGCAAATACAGGATCACAACGCAAGCGTTTTCACCGTGGGCATGCTGCTCGCTTTCATCAGCTACAAAGTTCAATTCACGGGTCGCGTCAGTGCACTGATCAACCAAGGCATTGAGCTCAAAATGCTCAATTTGCAACGAGACAGGCTGGCGGATATTGTTCTCACCCCGCCCGAGCAAGATACGTCCCAAGGCAACTTGCCTGCTCACGATTTGGCTCATTTACCTGCCAGTCTAGAACTGCGCAAAGTTTCATTTCGTTACAGTGAAGGAGAACCTTGGCTGCTCTACAACATGGACCTTTGCATTCAAGCCGGTGAACATGTGGCCATTTCGGGTGCCAGTGGTTGCGGCAAAACCACCTTGCTCAAAATTTTTTTAGGCCTGCTGCTCCCAACACATGGCACGGTTTTGTACGGCGGGGTGCCTGTGAGCCAACTGGGCATGTCCAATGTCCGGCGGAAAATTGGGGTGGTGATGCAAGAAGATGCCCTGCTGACCGGCAGCATTGCAGACAACATTGCCTTCTTTGACCCGACGCCCCATCATCAAAGAATTGAAGCCTGCGCGCAATTGGCGGAGATTCACAAGGACATAGCACGCATGCCCATGGGTTATCACACCCTCATTGGCGAGCTTGGTTCCGGTCTCAGTGGCGGTCAAAAGCAGCGCCTGTTGTTTGCGCGAGCGCTTTACGCTCAGCCTTCCGTTTTGGCCCTAGACGAAGCCACCAGCCATTTGGACATGCACAACGAAAATGCTGTTTCAAAGGCCCTGTCTCAACTCAAGCTCACGCGCATTGTCATTGCCCATCGTCCAGAAACCATTGCCCTCGCAGACCGACATATCAACTTCGGCTTGCCAGATCTTGAAGCTCCAGGCCCTCTTTCAAGCTAAGCCATATCTGTCATCCAAGCTTCTTCTGCTCGCCATATGCGCGTAAGATGAGCTCAATCAGGCACACGCCGTGCCTGCCCGATCGCCTATCTGCCACACTCTTCTTCAATGCCAGCACTTGCTCTGGATGTCCCTCAGTCTGAAGGCTCCCCTGGCTATCAAACCAAGCACGAGTCCATTGCTGTTCAAGGCGTTTCCAATTTGCTGATTCGCTCATTGCTTGACAAGCAACAGTTTTACGACCCAGAAGAAGCCGCACTGGCACTTGGTATTTCTTCTGCATTCTGGTCATTGTTTGGTTTGCTCTGGCCCTCAGGGTCGCATCTGGCTGAGCGCATGGCGCGCAGGCCGGTCAGTGCGCATGAGCGCATTCTTGAAATAGGCTGTGGTTTGGCCTTGTCGAGCTTGGTCGGGCACAGACGAGGCGCCAACATCACGGCTTCAGACTGTCACCCGTTGGCGGGTGAATTTCTGAAAGAGAATTTGCGCCTCAACCATCTGGGTCCAATGGACTACCGACATGGGCACTGGGGCGAGCACGCAACTCAGCAACAAGACCTTGCTGTGAACAGCAAGTTTGATCTGATCATTGGCAGCGACATTCTTTACGAGCGCGACGAACGGGGTGACTTGGCGCATTACATCAACGCACACATTGAAGACCACGCAGAGGTTTGGGTGGTTGATCCCAATCGAGGCAATCGATCGCATTTTCACCGCAACATGGCAGCTCAAGGTTTTGCGCTCAGCGAAGAAACACTGGACATTTCAGCCACCGAAAACGCAGCTGCCTACAAAGGCAGAATGCTCACCTATGCTCGCGATTGAGTTTCAACTGAGAGCCCAGTCGTAATCAATGGTCAAGGGTGCGTGGTCGCTAAAACGCGTCTCTTTGTAAATCTCTGCTGTTTTAGCGCCAAGCGCCAACGCCGCAGTGGCCAACTGGTAATCCAATCGCCAGCCGACATTCTTTGCATAGGCCTGCCCGCGATTGCTCCACCAGGTATAGCACTCGTCTGTGGTGTCAGGATGCAAACGACGGTACACATCGACCAGGGGGCCTTCGGTGGTCATGTGCGTCATCCAAGCGCGCTCTTCTGGTAGGAAGCCGCTGTTCTTTTGGTTGCTTTTCCAGTTTTTCAAATCGGCTTGCTGATGCGCAATGTTCACATCACTGCAAACAATGAACTCACGCTCAGCGCCCAAAGACTTCAAATGCGGCCCCATGTGATCCAAAAAACGAAATTTGGCCTCTTGTCGTTCTGGACCTGATGAACCGCTGGGAAAGTAGGTGCTGATCACAGAGAGCTTGCGCTTGGGGGTGTCAAAGCGCAGCTCCACAAACCGGCCCTCGGCGTCAAACTCTTCAGAGCCCATGCCCACCTTCACATCGGACGGCTCATGCCGGCTGTAAACCGCCACACCCGAATAGCCTTTCTTCTCCGCGAAATGGCAATATCCCTTCAGCCCCGCCAAACTTTCAAATTTACCCGCTAAGTCGGGCGCTTGCGCTTTAAGCTCTTGCACACAAATACAATCGGGATTGTTTTGAGCAATCCAGGCCTCCACCCCTTTGGTGGCCGCAGAACGGATGCCGTTCAAGTTCAAGCTGGTTAATTTAAACAAGGAATTCCCCATGGTGACTGGACACACGCCGCAGACCGACGCATCAGCCTTGGCGCAAGAGTTTGTGCAATTTTCTGTCGATGCGGGCGTACTCAAGTTTGGTGAATTCAAAACCAAAGCAGGCCGCATAAGCCCCTATTTCTTCAATGCAGGCTTGTTTGACGATGGCGCCAAACTCGGAAAACTCGCTCAATTCTATGCAAAAGCATTGCTCAGCAGTGGGATCGAATTTGACATGATTTTTGGACCCGCCTACAAAGGCATCCCCTTGGGCGCAGCCGTCTCCATTGAGTTGGCACGTTTAGGCAAAGTAGTGCCCTTCGCCTACAACCGAAAAGAAGCCAAAGACCACGGCGAAGGCGGCAGCTTGGTGGGCGCGCCGCTCAAAGGCCGTGTGCTCATCGTTGACGATGTGATGAGCGCGGGCACCGCAGCACGTGAATCCATTGACCTGATCAAGAAAGCGGGAGCCACTCCTCATGCCATTGCCATTGCCCTTGACCGCCAAGAAATGGCCACCGAAGTTCAAACCGATGGCTCGGTCAACGACGTACCGCACAGCGCTGTGCAATATGTTCGCAACACATTGGGCATGAGCGTGTGCTGTATTGCGCAACTGTCTGATTTGCTTTCTTACTTGTCTCTGCAAACTGGCAATCCGATGGGCCAACATCTGCCCAAGGTGCAGGCCTACCGCGACCGTTATGGCGTCTGAGTTAGCCCTGTAGTTTCTTCAAAAGAAGTTCGTTCACCTGAGAAGGGTTGGCCTTGCCTTTGCTGGCTTTCATGATAGGGCCCACCAAGCCATTCAAAGCCTTGCTGTTGCCCGCTCTAAACTCTTCAACGTTCTTTGGATTGGCCGCCAAGACTTCGTCAATGATGACCTCCAGCGCGCCGCTGTCGTTCATCTGCTTCAGGCCTTTGACCTCAATGATGGCGTCCACTTCACCGCCTTCAGTCCACAGCGCATCGAACACTTGTTTGGCTGCGCTGTTGCTGATGGTGCTGTCGGCAATGCGACCAATCATGGCGGCCAATTGCGCGGCGCTCACCGGTGCGTTTTCAATGCCCACCTCACCCGCATTCAAACGCCGCGACACCTCACCCATGATCCAGTTGCTGACCAGCTTGGCTTGGCCACAGGCCTTGGTCGCCGCTTCAAAATAAGAAGCCATGGCTTTGCTTTGGGTGAGCGTGGTCGCGTCGTATTCAGGCAAGCCATAGTCGGCCACAAAGCGCGCCGCCATGACGCGCGGCAATTCAGTCATTTCGGACTGTACGCGCGCCACCCAATCACGACCGATGACCAAGGGCGGCAGATCGGGGTCGGGAAAATAGCGGTAATCGGCCGTATCTTCTTTGGTGCGCATGGCGCGGGTTTCGCCGGTGTCCGGATCGAACAACACGGTGGCTTGTTGAATAGCGTGGCCATCTTCAATTTGTTCAATTTGCCAACGCACCTCAAAGTCAATGGCCTGCTGCATGAACTTGAAGCTGTTCAAGTTTTTAATTTCGCGGCGCGTGCCCAACTCGGCGCCAGGCTTGCGCACCGACACGTTGGCATCGCACCTGAAACTGCCTTCTTGCATGTTGCCGTCGCAAATGCCAATCCACGTCACAATTTTGTGCAACTCTTTGGCATAGGCCACAGCCTCTTCACTCGAGCGAATGTCAGGCTCGGTCACAATTTCTAAAAGCGGTGTGCCTGCGCGATTCAGGTCAATGCCGCTTTGCCCAATAAAGTCTTCGTGCAAAGATTTGCCTGCATCTTCTTCTAAGTGCGCGCGCACCAAGCGAACGGTTTTTTTCTCGTCGCCCACAAAGAACGACACCTCGCCGCCTTGCACCACAGGTATTTCAAACTGACTGATTTGATAGCCCTTGGGCAAGTCTGGGTAGAAATAATTTTTGCGCGCAAAAATACTTTGCTCTGCAATGTGGGCGCCCACCGCCAAGCCCAATTCAATGGCGCGTTCGACAGCGCCTTTGTTCATCACAGGCAGCGTGCCTGGCAAGGCCAAATCGACCGCGCAAGCTTGGGTGTTAGGCTCAGCACCAAACGCCGTAGGTGCGCGGCTGAAAATTTTGCTCTGCGTTGAAAGTTGAGCGTGAGTTTCAAATCCAATGACCACTTCGTAGCCTTGGATCCACAGAGATTTTGGCTTGCTTGTCATGGGGTGCCTCCTGGTTGACGGAGGTGAAAGTCAGTGGCTTGCTGCAAGCGGTGTGCGGCATTGAGCAACTGTGCTTCTTTGAAATAATTGCCGATGAGTTGCAAGCCTACAGGCATGCCCTCTTCGCCAAAGCCTGCTGGCACGCTCAAGCCTGGCAAACCCGCCAGTGATGCCGGCAAGGTAAAAATATCGGCCAAATAATTGGCGACAGGGTCGTCGGTTTTTTCGCCTAATTTCCATGCCACGCTAGGTGCCACAGGGCCCGCAATCACATCACAAACTTGGAAGGCTTGTTGGAAGTCATCGGCAATCATGCGGCGAATTTTCTGCGCTTGTAAATAGTAAGCATCGTAATAACCGTGCGACAACACATAGGCGCCCGTCATGATGCGGCGCTTGACTTCTTCGCCAAAACCTTCGGCACGTGAGCGCTTGTACATGGACACCAGATCGGTGTAGTCCTTGGTGCGGTGGCCAAACTTCACCCCATCAAAGCGGCTCAAATTACTGGACGCTTCTGCGGGTGCAATGATGTAGTACACAGGAATAGAAAGCTCTGTTCGTGGCAAGCTAATGGGCACTAACTTGGCGCCCAGTTTTACATATTCTTTGAGCGCTGCATCAACAGCTGCACGCACGCCAGGCGCCAAGCCTTCTCCAAAAAATTCTTTGGGAATACCGATGCGCAAGCCATCCAGCGACGCGTTCAAATCGCGCGCAAAATTTTCTGCGGGCACATCGAGCGAGGTGGAGTCGCGGTCTAAATCGGGGCCACAGATGGCGGATAACATGAGTGCACAGTCTTCTGCGGTGCGCGCCATGGGGCCCGCTTGGTCCAAACTGGAAGCGTAGGCAATCATGCCGTAACGCGAGGCACGGCCATAAGTTGGCTTGATGCCAGTGATGCCGCAAAAGCTGGCCGGCTGACGAATCGAGCCACCTGTGTCAGTGCCCGTCGCAGCGGGTACCAAGCGCGCAGCCACAGCCGCAGAGCTGCCACCCGAAGATCCGCCAGGCACACGCGAAGTGTCCCACGGGTTGGTGACCGGTCTGTAAGCTGAGTTTTCGTTGGACGAGCCCATGGCGAACTCATCGCAATTGAGCTTGCCCACATTGACCATGCCAGCGCCGCCAGCCTGAACGCCTAACTTGCGCACCACCGTGGCATCAAACGGTGAGCGATAGCCCGCCAACATCTTGGAGCCGGCGGTGGTGGGAAAGTCGGAGGTGACAAAAATATCTTTGTGCGCCATGGGCACACCCGCCAGTGCGCCTGCTGTCCCGGCGGCCAATTGTGCGTCGGCTTCTTTAGCTTGCGCCATTGTGGCTTCTGGGTTAAAGCTTAAAAAAGCCCCAGATGTGTCAGCTTGGCTGCGCGCCAAAAAATGTTGGGCGACCTCTGCGGCGCTGACTTTTTTTGCCCGCAGGTCGGCAGCCAGTGCGGCTACGGTCATGTCATGAAAAGCTGTCATGTGGGCCCCTTACTCAATCACTTTGGGAACCAAAAACAGACCACGCTCTACAGCAGGGGCACTTTGTTGGTTAGCTTCCCGCTGGTTGGGCTCAGAGGCTACATCGTCGCGCAAACGCAGCGCCACCGCCTGAATCGTTGCGATGGGGTGCGCCAAGGGCGCAACGCCGGTGGTGTCCACAGCGCGCATGGCTTCCACCATGGTGAAAAACCCATTGATTTGGGCCAACATGCGTTGGCCTTCCTCGGGCTGGAGCTCTAACCGGGCCAGGTTGGCAATGCGGTCAATGTCTTGTGCGGTTAAGGACATAAAAAGTAACTTTTTACAGGCGCTTGAAGCCCACAAATTTGGGCGCTCAATTCGCATTTTTTTTCAAGTGATCGGTTATTATCGTGTGTTCGCTGTTGGCTCTTCAAAAAAGCCAGTTCAAGCCCACAATTTACACCCTTCAATGCCCCCCTCACTGCAGGCTAGCAAGATGAAGCCCGCAGTTGCTTAGGATTTGTTATGTTCAGTTCGTTTCGCCGTTATTTTTCTACCGATTTGGCCATTGATTTGGGCACCGCCAATACCCTGATTTTTGTGCGTGACAAAGGCATCGTTCTAGACGAGCCTTCAGTTGTGGCCATCCGTCATGAAGGTGGCCCCCATGGCAAAAAAGTGTTGCAGGCTGTTGGCCACGAAGCCAAGTCCATGCTGGGCAAAGTGCCTGGCAACATCGAAGCCATTCGCCCCATGAAAGATGGCGTGATTGCTGACTTCACGGTCACAGAGCAAATGCTCAAACAGTTCATTCGCATGGTGCACCCGCGCAGCACCTTCCGCCCCAGTCCCCGCATCATCATTTGTGTGCCCTGCGGCTCTACGCAAGTTGAGCGCCGTGCCATTCGCGAATCAGCGCTTGGCGCTGGCGCTTCTGAGGTTTACCTCATTGAAGAACCCATGGCCGCGGCCATTGGCGCAGGCTTGCCTGTGTCAGAAGCGTCTGGCTCCATGGTGGTCGACATTGGCGGCGGCACCACCGAAGTTGGCGTCATTTCTTTAGGTGGCATGGTCTACAAAGGCAGCGTGCGTGTGGGTGGCGACAAGTTTGACGAAGCCATCATCAACTACATCCGCCGCAACTACGGCATGCTCATTGGTGAGCCCACGGCTGAGGCCATCAAGAAAAACATTGGCTCCGCCTTCCCCGGCAGCGAAGTGCGCGAAATGGAAGTCAAAGGACGCAACCTGTCTGAAGGCGTGCCGCGCAGCTTCACCATCAGCAGCAACGAAATCCTCGAAGCGCTCACCGACCCCCTGAACAACATCGTGTCAGCCGTCAAAACAGCACTCGAGCAAACGCCACCCGAATTGGGTGCCGACATTTCTGACCGCGGCATGATGCTCACCGGCGGTGGCGCATTGCTGCGCGACCTCGATCGTTTGCTGTCTGAAGAAACTGGTTTGCCCGTTTTGGTGGCTGAAGATCCCCTCACTTGCGTGGCGCGCGGTTGCGGTATGGCCCTTGAGCGAATGGACCGACTCGGCAGCATCTTCACCAGTGAATAACTCAGGCGCAATCAATGGCGCCTGCGTCTTTTGACCGCTCACCTCCCCCTTTTTTCAGAGTGGGCTTTGCGCCGCTGACCAAGCTCATTTTTTTCAGCGCACTATCGTTGCTGTTGATGTTTGGCGACAAGCAGTTGCAGTTTACAAAACCTATTCGGGCAAGCCTGTCCACCCTCATCTTGCCGGTTCAATGGCTGGTCTTGCAGCCTGGTCAGGTTGCTTCCGCCATCGGTGACTATTTTCAAAACTTAGAGCAAGCACAAAAAAATTTACAAGCGGTCCAACTGGAAGCACTTCAACAATCAACTCGCTCACAGCAAGTTGAACAGTTGCTCATAGAGAATCAAAATCTGCGGCAGCTCCTCGATTTGAAGCCGACCTTCACCACATCCTCCCAAGTGGCAGAAGTCTTGTTTGATGTGACCGACCCCTACAATCAGCGCATCGTGATCGACAAAGGCGAAGTCAAGAACGTGGCGCTGGGCTCACCCGTCATTGATGCAGGCGGCGTTGTCGGCCAGGTGACGCGCGTCTACCCTTTCACCGCGGAGGTCACCCTCTTGACCGACCGCGATCAAAGCATTCCCGTGGTCAACAGCCGCACCGGAGCACGCAATATCACCCGTGGCGACATTTTGGCTGGCTTGCCTCTCATCGAACTGAAGTTTGTCCCCGCCAGTGCGGATGTCAAAGAAGGCGACTTGCTCACCACCAGTGGCATCGACGGCGTCTACCCTGCTGGCCTGCAAGTGGGGCGCATCAGTCACATTGAGAGGCGGGTTGACATTTCCTTTGCACGCATCCACGCAACGCCTTTGGCAGAAATCAAAGGCCGTCACGTTTTGGTTTTACAGCCCACTGGCAGCACCTCTGCCCCAAATGGAAAGGCGCCATGATCATGGAACGCCGCCAAGCCTTGCTGCTGCCCGTTAGCCCTTGGTTCATCGCCCTCAGTTTGGTCGTGTCTTTGCTGCTCAGCATGTTGATGGGTTTAGCCCAGGCGCTCTGGTTGCCTGATGTGCTGGCTGTCTGCATTTTCTTTTGGGGCATTCACCAGCCCCGCAGAGTGGGCATGCTGATTGCCTTCATTTTTGGTTTGTGGATAGACGTTCAGCAATCTTCCCTGATGGGACAACACGCGCTTTCCTATGTGGTGCTGAATTATTTTGCATTCAGCATGCACAGGCGCCTGTTGTGGTTCCCTGTCAAAGAGCAAATGATTCAGATCCTGCCTTTTTTTGTTTTGTCTGAAGCGCTCGGTTTCATCATTCGACTCAGCACGGGCGATGATTTTCCTGGGTGGTCTTTGCTGCTCTCACCTTTCATGCAAACCTTGTTGTGGCCAGTAGCCAACTTTATTTTGCTCGCACCCCAACGTCGGGCGCATGACCCTGACGCCAACCGTCCCATCTAAGACATGGCCTTGCACCTCCCCTCCTTGAGTGAGTTGCGAAACACAGAGTTTGAAATCTTTAAATTTCAAACCCGTGTGATGGCGATGCAAGGCGTCGTTCTTTTGTGCTTTGCATTGCTGGGCATCCGCCTGTTTTATCTTCAAGTCATTCGCCATGAAGATTTGCTAGCGCAAGCTGAAAACAACCGAACGGCCATTCTTCCCACGGTACCCAACCGAGGCACCATTTTGGATCGCAATGGCGTGGTCTTGGCCAACAACTATTCCGCTTACACCTTGGAGATCACACCTGCACGGGTGAAAGACTTGGAAGCCACCATTGACGGCTTGGCTGAGATCATCGACATCCCCTTGCGCGACAGAAAGCGTTTTAAGCGCATGCGAGAAGAGTCAAAAAACTTTGACTCCTTGCCCATTCGTTCACGACTCACCGACGAAGAAGTGGCCAAATTTACGGCACAAAATTTCCGTTTCCCAGGCGTAGAAATCAAAGCCCGACTGTTTCGAAACTACCCCTTTGGTCACTTGGCCAGTCACGTCGTGGGCTACATCGGTCGAATCAACCAAAAAGAAAAAGAACAGCTTGAAGACAGCGACGACGAGGGGAATTACCGCGGCACTCAGTACATCGGCAAGCTCGGTGTCGAGCAACGCTACGAACGCGAGCTGCATGGCATCACGGGCGTCCAAGAAGTTGAAACATCGGCAGGTGGAAGAGCCGTGCGAAGGCTTGCGAGTCGCCCGGCGACACCTGGTCAAAACGTGGTTCTCTCTATCGACATCAAATTACAAAAAATGATCGAGGACCTTTATGGTGACAGGCGCGGCGCATTGGTCGCGCTTGACCCGCGCACCGGTGAAATTTTGGCTTTTGTCAGCAAACCCACGTTTGACCCCAATTTATTTGTCGACGGTATCGACAGCGAGAGTTGGAAAATGCTGAGCGAATCGATTGAGAAGCCGCTTCTCAATCGCGCCATGCGAGGGACCTACCCGCCGGGCTCCACCTACAAACCCTTCATGGCCTTGGCTGCACTTGAAACAGGCAAAAGAAGTGCCAGCGAAATCATCAACGATGCAGGTTCTTGGACCTATGGCGGACACACCTTTCGCAGCCATGGCGATACCGGCTTAGGCCCTGTCGACATGGTGAAGTCCATCGTGCTGTCTAGCAACGTTTACTACTACTCATTGGCGAATACCATGGGCGTGGATACCATTCACGATTTCATGAAGCCAATGGGGTTTGGGCAAATCACAGGCATCGATTTACCTGGTGAACTTCGCGGCACCTTGCCCAGTACAGAATGGAAAAGGAACACTTATAAAAAACCGGAACAACAGCGTTGGTATGGCGGCGAGACCATCTCCTTGGGCATTGGTCAAGGCTACAACGCATTCACCATGTTGCAATTAGCAAACGCAACCTCTGTATTGGCGAATGGGGGTATTCAAAACAAACCTCGTTTGGTCATGGCCACGCAAGACCCCATTCAGCGCGTTGATCGAAGCGTGATGAGTGATTCGCCTGTCAATTTGGGTTTCAAGCCAGAGAATGTTGCGGTCATCAAGCAAGGTTTAATTGGTGTTGCCAGAGAAGGCACCTCTGCTCGCATTTTCGTTGGCGCCCCTTACCAAAGCGCAGGCAAGACAGGCACGGCGCAGGCTGTGACGATAGGGCAAAAAGAAAAGTACAACGCCAGCAAAATGGAAGAACACCAACGAGATCATGCCTTGTACATGGCTTTTGCACCTGCAGACAATCCACAAATTGCATTGGCCATCGTGGTTGAAAATGCAGGCTTTGGCGCGGCACAGGCTGCGCCCATTGCAAGGCGTGTGTTTGACTATTGGCTCCAAGGTGATTACCCAAGCCTGGAAGACATTACGGCCTCCCAAAAGGGCCTGGCGGCAACACCCATTGGGACGCGTCGCCGCAAAGACGATGTCCAGCTCATTCCCAGGGAGGGTGTGGTAGGCGTGATGGGCAATCGGTAAGCGTGTGTCGCGCTTGGCTGTTCGGTGGTTCTGCGGGAAGGGGCTCAGGCTTTTTAGCTCTTTTCCGACTCGTCTGTGTTGGCCAATTTTTTGGTCAGCAATTTGAATAACACGAAAACAATGTAAGCACCGGTGATGTCACCAATGAGCATCACCACAAGGCCATCTAGAAAATGGGGCTGAACGCCATCCCAGTAAAGCACGGCTTGATTGAGTCCACTGTTTAGAAATGCAAACGCCAATCCCATCACAAGCAATTGTTTGACGGTGATGTGGCTCAAGTCATCCCTCATGTCGTAGTTGTCAATGGCCCATCTTCTGGCTAAAAAAGGCGCAAGCCCATTCACCATTGCAAGCTGTAAACCCAATGAATATTCACCTGGAAATTTGTAAACGACAGAAGCAATCAGTGAAGCGATGACAACGCCGATGGCACCCAAGCTACCAGCAACCAGAACGAACAATAATTTAAAACCACTGGGGATGTGCACCAAGTGTGCGCCTGGGACGAGGTATAAAAAACCAGTCAGAGCGTTGTTGATGGAGTGAATCAATAAATAGCCAACAACAACTAAAAGTAACGTGTAGAAGTTATTTTGTAAGATTTTTTTAACAATCACAACTTCCAAAATTATTATGAAATATTGTATTTGATATTAACTAATTATCAATTGAAATGTAAATCTTTGTCTACAATTGAAGTGCTTGGGTGGTTTTAAAACTTGGCAAACTTGGTGCGGCTGGCGGGGATCGAACCCACGACCCTTGGCTTCGGAGGCCAATACTCTATCCACTGAGCTACAGCCGCGCCTGATTCATTGCTTGGAGTCGGTACCGATTATGGCATGCGACCCCCCATTTCATTGGCTTTAGAGATGAACTCCGGGCGGCGGAGGTTATAATTTAGGGCTAATTCCGACCCACCGGATACAGTTCTATCGAGATTCATTGAGGACGCTATGAGCGACAACAGCCAAGATCATGCCCACGAAGACCACACCGGCCCGGTCAAGACCCCCAAGCAAATGTTGATGCTGAGCTTTGCCTCTTTCGTCATTCCCGTTTTCATCATCATTGGCTTGGTTTACTACGTCACCTCCGCCAACAAAACGGCCCCCGGTGGCGATACCGAGCGTGCTGTTGCAGAGCGCATTCAAAAGGTCGGCACCGTTGAAATTCGCGATGCCAACCGCCCCATGAAGGCCGGCCAAGAAGTTTACAAAGCGCAATGTGCTGCCTGCCACGACGCTGGTCTCGCCGGTGCTCCCAAATTTGCAGATGCAGGTGCATGGGCGCCGCGCATCAAAACGGGTTACGAGGCTTTGGTCAATTCTGCGCTGAAAGGCAAAAACGCCATGGGCGCACAAGGCGGCGGCGACTACAGCGACCTGGAAATTGGCCGTGCTGTTGTTTACTTAACTTCCGCAGCGGGCGGCAAGTTCAAAGAGCCAGAAGCACCTGCTGCTGAGAAAAAATAATTCAAACAGCACAGCCCCTTGAATGTGGGCTATTTTCTCTAAGCGCTCGATGCAAATCAGCGCTGATTTTTAGAGGCAGCGTCGGGACTGCGGGTATAGCCAAAACGCTTTGGCATGTCAGCGGCCATCAAGGACTCTAGCGACCACACTGCCAACTCCAAGCCCTCTGCCGCTTTGGCCACATCCAAAGTATGCAGCAAGCCAAAGCCCATGGCCGTTTGAAAATACACCCGCCCTGCTTCATCCGTGTAACAAATTTGAGCTTGAGTTTCTGTGCCCGTTTGCGCCGTCAATTTGAAGTCAGATGACAGTCGCCAAACAAAGGGTGTGGCTGCCAACTCGACATAAACACGTTGCGGTCCATTTTGAAAAAACCAGGCACCCGTTGAATCTGCTGCGTAGTTGCGGTGAATAAACTCAATCAGTTTTTCATGCTGAAGCAAGGACCCCTTGGCCCCAGGCACGCCACTTTGAAAGTGGCCTCGCGCTTGTGTTGGGTCATCTCTGAGGTACCAATGCCCGCGTTCATCCAAGCCCAGCCAACCGTAACAGTTTGGCACGTTGGGCCACTTGGCCATGGCTTGTTTGACAATATCGTCCATGCTTTGGATCTTAGTGGATGTGCTGCAACAACCATTGACCCACAGCCTCTGGCATGGCTTTCAAATGCCCTGGCCATGAACCCCTTGCAAAGCCAACATGGCCACCATCGTCTGGTTGCCAGAGTGTGACGTGAGCACTGACTTTTTTCAAAGTTGGCAAACTGTCTACAGGGATGAAAGGGTCGTTCTTGGCATTCAGAGCCAATGCTGGCAATGCAATGCGTCCCATGTGCGGAAGCGCCGAAGCACGCAGCCAATAGTCACCGGTGTTTTTAAAACCATGCAAAGGCGCTGTGAACACATCGTCAAACTCATAAAGGTCTTGGGCAGCCATGAGTTTGTTGGCGTCAAACAGGCCAGGAAACTGCTTGAGTTTGGCCATGGCTTTGGGCTTCATGCTGCGCAAAAACATGCGTGTGTAAACCTGCCGGTTAAACCCCTGACCGATGGCGTGGCCGCTGGCGGTCAGGTCCAAAGGTGAACAAATAGAAGCCACTGCATTGACAACTTTTTGCGCTGACTGGCCGTGCTCCCCAGCCCAGCGCATCAAAGCATTGCCCCCCAAGGACACACCCGCCGCCAAAAGCCCAGGCCGACTTTGTGCATCGACCACGCGCTTGAATTTGCGCAGCAAATGGTCTACCTCTTCATGGTCGCCTGAGTGATACGCACGCGGCGCTAAGTTCAAAGTACCACCGCAACCTCTGAAGTGCGGCACGGCAATGTCGCACCCATTTTGCAAACTCCAATCGGCAAAGGCTTGGGAGTAATGGCTCTCAGAAGAACCTTCCAATCCATGAAAGAGCACCAACAACGGCCGCTTCGAATGAGATGGCGTGGCTTCGCAAAAGTCCACATCTACAAAGTCATCATCTGGCGTGGTCCAACGTTCACGCCGCCATTGGGGCGCAGTTGTCTCAAACCTGCGAGACCACCTTGCCGACCAAATGGTTTGCAAATGGCCGCCGGGCAACCATGAAGGTGCTGCGTAATCTGTCAATGAAGTACCGATGGGCTTGAGGAAACTTCGGCAGGCGCGTTAGGTGTGCCCGGACTGGCGTGGTGTGCCACCATGCGCCAGCCTTGCGGCGTCTTGTGATAAACATTGGTCGCCAGCACATAGGCCGTTTGTGGGCCGTCAGATCCCAGCACTTCAACACGCTCCACCAAATGATGCATGGCGCTGGCCAATGAATCGACTTTGTGAACATTTGTAGGGTGCGCTTGCACAGTGCCATTGGCAAACATGGCCTCAAAGGTGGCACGAATGGCGCCGGAGCCAATTAAGCGCGGCCCACCTGGATGCACACACACAATTTCTTCTTCATCGGCCCAACACGCCATGAGTCGCTCAATGTCGCCTTGCCTCAGTGCGTCGTAAAACGCAGCCTCGATATCGTCAGGATTGCCGCCCAATGTGGCGGCTTGAAGTTTGGCTTTGCGCATGGTGTCCTTAGAAACAAAAAACCCGGCGTGCGCCGGGTTTCAGAAAACTTGCCAGCGTGTGCAACGCTCTCATTTTATTTTTTAGAGCGGAACTTGCGCAAGGCCGCCAGTTGCGCTGCAAACACAGCCAACTCACTTTGCGCACGTGCCATGTCGATTTCAGACTTGGCATTGCGAAGCGCGTCTTCTGCTGCTGCTTTGGCAGCATTGGCTTTCTCTTCGTCCAAGTCTTTGCCGCGAATGGCAGTGTCTGACAACACGGTCACGTGGTTGGGTTGCACTTCCAAAATACCGCCAGCCACGAAGACAAACTCTTCGGTGCCATCGGTTTTTTCGATGCGGACAGAGCCAGCCTTGATGCGTGAAATCAAGGGTGTGTGACGGGGGTAAATGCCCAATTCGCCGGCTTCTCCCGGCAAGGCCACAAAACGGGCTTCGCCTGAGAAGATGGACTCTTCGGCACTGACCACATCAACGCGGAGGGTGTTCATAGTTTGTTCCTAGAAAAGGGTTTACAAAAATGGCTTACGCCATTTTCTTGGCCTTTTCGAAGGCTTCGTCAATGGTACCGACCATGTAGAACGCTTGCTCGGGCAAGTGATCACACTCGCCAGCCACAATCATCTTGAAACCGCGAATGGTTTCAGCCAATGTGACGTACTTGCCAGGTGAGCCTGTGAAGACTTCGGCCACGTGGAAAGGCTGAGACAAGAAACGCTGAATCTTACGGGCACGGGCCACAGCCAACTTGTCTTCGGGTGCCAAGTCGTCCATGCCCATGATGGCAATGATGTCGCGCAGTTCGCGATACCGCTGCAATGTGCCTTGCACAGCGCGCGCTGTTTCGTAGTGATCGACACCCACAACCAAAGGATCGAGCTGGCGGCTGGTGGAGTCCAAAGGATCGACCGCAGGGTAGATACCCAAAGAAGCAATGTCACGAGACAACACAACAGTGGAGTCCAAGTGAGCAAACGTTGTAGCTGGTGATGGGTCGGTCAAGTCATCGGCTGGCACGTAAACGGCTTGGATGGAAGTGATGGAGCCCACTTTGGTCGAGGTAATACGCTCTTGCAAACGGCCCATTTCTTCGGCCAATGTAGGCTGGTAACCCACAGCAGAAGGCATACGGCCCAACAAGGCGGACACTTCGGTACCGGCCAATGTGTAACGGTAGATGTTGTCCACGAAGAACAACACGTCTTTGCCTTCGTCACGGAAAGATTCGGCAATGGTCAAACCTGTGAGGGCCACGCGCAAACGGTTGCCTGGGGGTTCGTTCATCTGACCGTACACCATCGCCACTTTGGACTCAGGCAGATTTTCCAAATTCACCACACCCGAGTCAGCCATCTCGTGATAGAAGTCATTGCCTTCACGGGTACGTTCACCCACACCGGCGAACACGGACAAACCGCTGTGCGCTTTGGCGATGTTGTTAATGAGTTCCATCATGTTCACGGTTTTGCCCACACCAGCACCACCGAACAGACCCACTTTACCGCCCTTGGCGAATGGGCAAACCAAGTCAATCACCTTGATGCCGGTTTCCAGCAATTCTTGTGAGGGGCTCAATTCGTCATACGCTGGGGCTTTGCGGTGAATCGATGCAGTGAGTTCTTGGCTGACAGGGCCGCGCTCGTCGATGGGAGCGCCGAGCACGTCCATGATGCGGCCCAATGTGGCTTTGCCAACAGGCACCGTGATGGGGTTGCCGGTGTTGGACACCATCAAACCGCGGCGCAGACCGTCGGATGAACCCAGCGCAATGGTTCGCACCACGCCGTCTCCGAGTTGTTGCTGCACTTCCAATGTGAGGGCAGAGCCGTCCATTTTGAGGGCATCATAAATTTTGGGCATTTGATTGCGCGGAAATTCCACGTCAACCACGGCACCAATACATTGAACAATTTTTCCTTGGGCTTGCATTTTTCGCTCCAATAATTTGAATTAGCTGAACTGTCTTAACCGTCTTAACCGCTGATCGCCGCAGCGC
>Ga0214919_10002167_pt1 | contig 31172 bp, 25 predicted proteins | sample LL1503_MetaG_FD_177994 | JGI IMG/M metagenome (GOLD analysis project Ga0214919, IMG submission 177994) | Freshwater microbial communities from Lake Lanier, Atlanta, Georgia, United States - LL-1503 | ecosystem: Environmental > Aquatic > Freshwater > Lake | place: USA: Georgia | collected... | reverse complement strand
CTGGACTCGACTTGTTATGTGTTTGTGAGTTCTAACTCGGCTGCTAAAAACATACCAGGCTTTGTGGCATTTCAAGACAGCGAGCTTTGGTATTATCAACGCAATCATGTAAACCCACCATTGCCTATACCTCACAAATCAAGAGAACGAGATTTTACTGTGTTGTCAAGAACACACAAATGGTGGCGTGCTATTGCACTTGCTGATTTGCGCAGTCAAGGACTACTTGACAATAGCTATTGGAGTTATTGCCAAACGACTGATGCTACGGACATAGAAAATTCACCTATAGAAGCAGAAACTGATCATCCATATCATATATTTGGTAATCCCAATCTAAGACAACTCACACTTGATTTTGTAGCAGGCGGTCCTTATGTGAGTGATGAGCTCACTCAAGAAGAACGCAACGATCACAGTCTCAATGCTGAACCCAAATACTTTATGAAGTCCTACTGTAACATTGTGTTGGAAAGTCAGTTTGACTATGATCAAAGTGGCGGCGTGTTGTTAAGTGAAAAAACATTCAAGCCAATCAAACACGGACAGATGTTTTTTGTAGCAGGCGGAGCAGGCAGTCTGCAAGTGTTGCGTGACATGGGCTACCGAACATTTGATTCAGTATTAGATAATCGATATGATCTTGAACCAGACAATACCTTGCGTTGGATCAAATTGAGTGAAGCTATTGCCCAGGCACATGCTCAAGGCTTGCACACATTGTTTGAACGGTGTCGTGAGGATATTGAATACAACCAACATTTATTCATGCAGATCAAAACTCCACGCTTAAATACCCTTATAGAGCAAATCAATGAACAACACTGTTAATTCTTTCACCAGCTGGCAACCCCTTGAAGAAGTTATTGTGGGTCGTGCATATCGACCCGACTACTTTGAGTTCTTGGATGATAGTCAAGTACGCAATCAACTGCAACAGATCCTTGCAGAAACTGAAGAGGACTTGGACAACTTATCCCGAACCATTGAACAGTTTGGTGCTCGAGTACGCAGACCGGATCTAGTGGATAAAGAACAATTTATCATTGGTCAGATTCACAGTTCAGGTGCGCCATTGCCACCACTCACACCAAGAGACTGGCAAATCACACTGGGTAATCGACTGCTACGAGTGTTGCCCATGGAGGAACTTGGTAATTTGTGTGCAGAGTATGAATTGGCACAACCTGGATCAGTTGTGGATCCACACGGCGGTAAATGGAATCCTGATTGCATATTAAATGGTGCGTCAGCATCATGCATTGTGCGTGTGGGGCAAGACGTGTTTTTTGATAACTCAGATTACTTGCGTCCAGATCAAACTCGTTGGATTGTGGACAATGTGTTAGGTCCGGAATATCGCATACACGAAGCTGTCACAGATGGACATGGCGATGCTGTGTTTGCTATCCTCAAACCTGGTGTGATACTATCAAGCAAACATGATCAAAATCTAAATTTTGACCGAGACTTTCCTGGGTGGGAAGTGTGTAAAGTTTGGGACAGTTCAGTTTGGGCTGCTATCGAAGTTGGCAAGTTCAAAGCAGAGTCAACTCCCGGAGCATGGTATGTTACAGGCCAAACACCAACTCCGCAGTTTATTAATTTTGTGGACACTTATCTTTCAAAATGGACTGGCTTTGTTCAGGAAACTGTGTTTGATGTCAACTGCTTGGTGCTGGATGAAAGTCATGTTATATTTTCAGCATACAACAAACAAGTATTTGACTTTTGTAGAAAACATCGTATCGAGCCCATTATTAGTGAACTGCGCCACTCATACTTCTGGGATGGTGGTATCTCATGTTGCACACAAGACATCCGTCGTCGTGGTGGATTAGAGACTTACCTTTAACTGCAAACCCTAACACCATATAGCTGTTCAAATCGATCAGCATCTGCGCGATCGTTAACCATGGGCTCACCGCGTATGTTTAGCGAAGTGTTTAGCAACATAGGACAGCCTGTCTCAGCATACCATGCTTCTAACAGCTTTCTTATTCCGGAGCCATCGCTAGGCACAGTTTGCACACGACTGGTACCATCCACGTGAATGATTGCTGGATACTTTTCTGGGAATCTACAGTGTGCAACCACTTGCATGTATCTGCTGTCACTCCAACAATTGGGCATGACAAAATACTGATCGGCCAATTCTTCTAGTATAACAGGAGCAAACGGTCTAAACTTTTGTCGCCGTTTGATCGAATTCACCAGGTCCTTTATGTCAGCACCGCGTGGATCTGCTAACAATGATCTATTGCCTAGGGCTCGCGGTCCGAATTCTGCTCGGCCCGATGCCACGCCCACAATACGATCACACAAAAGAGCAGCCATGGCACGCTCAACAGGGTAATCACCAGGTATATCATGGCCAAGATCAGCACCAGTCCACTGAACACGATGGCCGTATGCAAGAGCGGCGGCGCCCAGACTACTGCCAGCATCACCAGGACAAGGCATAATCCATATGTTATTAAAGTATTCACCTAACCTCCTATTGGCCAGGCAGTTGAGTGCTACCCCGCCCATGTAAACCAAGTTATCACTCCAGCCAAAGTTTCTGGCTCTAGTCATAACTTGATGTATTAGATACTCTGTGAGCTTTTGTGCAGAAGCAGCAATATCTTCATTGCTGGCACCGCCCAAGAACTCGGGATCAAGTCCTGTGTGCAAGTTTGATCGAAAACGAATTTGTGTGGGGTCTTGTTCTATCAACACATCACGCATGACTTCGGTCCATTTGGGTGTTCCCCAGCCGGCCATGCCCATGGTGATGTATTCTTCGTCTAGTGGGTGTAGGCCAATGCGCTGAGTAATAGCAGAATAGAATAGTCCAATTGAATGCGGATAACTTTGCGACCAAAGTTTTTTATATGTTGCTTTAAAATTTTTATCATACATTGCTCCCCAGATTGAAACAGTATCCCATTCACCCACAGCGTCTATTACCACAACGGTGGCTATTTGATATGGTGACGTTTGAAAACCTGCAGCGGCATGACACAAGTGATGGTTGTAGTTTTTAATGTGTTTTCTGCTAATTCTATCGGCGCCAAGCTGTTGCTCTAGTATTTGTCTTGTGGTTACTTTGTTCCACTCAACACCCTGCCCTGAGTACAATTGACGCAGTTGTTTCAACCAAGGACGTTCATAGTACGCAACGGTATCTATTTGGCTCATGTCAATATCGTCAAGCATGGCTGATGAAATATCAGCATCATTTTTCTTTTTTGAATAACGTTCTGAATGGCTGGCAAACACAATCTTGCCATGCTGGTCTAACAAGGTCAAGGCAGCGTCATGAAATCCAGCACTAACACCTAGAGTATATTTCATTGGCAATTCTTTCGTGTCCTGCTTCCAATGGATGATTGTTTTTTCCCTTGGGAAACTGTGCAGTTAATTCAATCATTCCAAATTCATTCCATCCAATGAACTTGTCAGTATCTATTTGTTTTGCCAGCTGCTGATGTATTTCTTTACCAACTTTATGATAGTAATCAGTATATTTAACATTTATCATACGGTAGTCAATATTGTTTGCTTTGCAATAAGACTGCAACAAAATCACATGTATCAGATACTGCTCATACAAGTATACTGAGTCATGATGCTGACTAATGAAGTTCATGTAATCAGCTCTCCAGGGATGGTCTTCAAAAAAAGAAGTATTCAATGCATATCCTGGCCATAAATCATAAGCAACGCCTACTTCATCTTTCCACTCTATTCTTCCTGGACTGGTCCATCCTATTATGATTAAATCGTAGTGTGCAACTGCAAGCTCTTCTAATGTTCTTCGAAGAATACTAAAATTACTGCACCCTGATTGACCCATATTATAAACTTCATATCCTAACTTATCTGCCAACACATAAGGCCAGGCTTGATACCTATCAGTTAATTCGTCTCCGTAGGTAAAGCTATCACCCACAGCTAGTATCTGCTTTTTCATTTGTAGATAAAAGGATCTCTTTTGCGTAGCTCTTTTAGTTTTTTACGATAGCGAATCTCTAGCGTAATTCTGTCCCAAATTCTTCTAATCCAATTCATTTCAATCTCCTTATTTGCTGTTCAGCGTAGTCTGGATCACTCCAGTGATAGTTGTATACTGCCTCGCCCCAACTGGTGCGTATGCTGTACACATCAAGATGCTGTGCTAGTTGTGCCCAGATCTTTTCATAGTCTTCTGTTCCAAATGAGCGCATTAGGTCAACCTGTGCCACCTTTGGGTGACCAATGGTGAGACTTTTGTCCTTTGGATCAAACCCATTGTCCAGTAACCAGGCACGGAACTCATTGAGCTTGGTTTTTTGCCAGTGATAAGCGCCAGGGTCACGGGCCCATTCGATATCAAAGTCGCCAGCGGCTTGAGTTTGAACACGCAGTCCTGTAGTAACAAGCTCGCTAATGCGCGAATCCCTACCTTCATCATTGAACACCTCCCAGTGATGTTTGCCTACTGCTTTATTTACACCCAAGTAAACACCACCTAGCTTTCTATTGATGGTTTCAATACCAAACAGTTCATAATCAGATTCATCCAGCTCAAAACGCGGTGCGTTTAGCCAGCACATGAGCTGCGACGGTCTGCGCCATTCAGGTGCTTGCACTGCTTTGCGCATGGATAGCACTAGACTTTCCAGTTCATGACACAGCAAGTTTAACTGACGTATATGCCAACGTGTGGCAGGATCAGCTGAATTGTAGTAGTTTGAGATACCGCCTGACCAGCCTTGCAAGTCTTCAAAGTATCTGTGCAACTGATTCATTCGCTCATGGTTGACATCTAGATCAGGCTGTATGGTATTTTCTACTGTATAAGCTGCACAATCAATACAATAGCCAAGGTCACTTCGATTGATGTGATCAATACTAGCATTAATTTGCTCACAAATGTATCCGGCATTTCGTTCACTTTCTGTCCATCCAAACCAGCAGTAGTTTTTTTCCAAATGCAGATCTGTTCTTATGATGTCATTCAGCGCAGTTAGCCATTTACGACTGAGACTGTTGTCATCTACATCTATATACACTGAGAGCACACTGTCTCGACCGCGCAGGTCTATTTCAATACAATCAAGCAATTTGGTTCCACCATTCTAGCACTTCAGGTCTACCTGCCAGTATTTCTGCCATTGTGATCTTCTGTGTGCGTATGCTTTCTAATTTTAACACTCTGGCTTTGCCTTTTGCAAGCTCTGCTTGATACGTGTCCGGCCATTGTTCCTCAAATGTTGGACGGTTCTTTAGTTGTAGCAGTACATCACGCATGGCACCTGCGGAGCGGCCTGCTAGTTCGTCTATCCAGGGATCTAGTAAGTGTCTGGGCAGTGCAAGTGGACTCATTATAATGTCTGGGCTAAAGCTGAATATCACTTTGGCCAACATCTGCACACCCAGTTCCGACGCCAATGCTGTCATGTTATCTACTTCAAACATGCCTGGCAGTGTGAGTGTAAAGTCCAGTCGCATCTGGCGTGGGTTAGTGGCAACACACAGGCCCTCACGGAAATTCTTTACAAAAACATCATAGTCCAAACCAGTACGTATGTATTCCCCAATGGGTCCTGTCCCATCAATGCTGGCACAAATTTGCCAGTCTCGCACATGTGCCAATACGTCGCGGTAGAGATTGCTATCCCTATAATTAACGCGACTGAGATTAGTATTATATCTAGCATAAACATTACCACCATCTCCTAATTCAATAATTCTTTTCATGTAGCGCCAATGCTGTTCGTACATTAAGGGCTCGCCGCCCACCCAGTATATTTCTTCCACTCTATGCTCTTCTACGGCGCGACTGAATTCTTCTTCAATTTGCGTGTCCTGAAACTGTGAGATTTCTCTACGCACATCCGGTTGCATCCATGTATTTTTGGTATTTGACCAGTCGATCATTTGATGCTGACGTTGTTCGGTTTCCCATGAACTGCTCAGCATGTCACCACAAGTTCTGCATTTGAAATTGCATAGGTTTGAGAAACGATAGTCCCAACTCACAGGCAGCATGCTGGTGCGGCCATTTAGATCAGTTTTGCCAATCACATCGTCATATTTGTGCTGAAAAAGATGCCAAAAATACGTGCGGTACACGTCTGTGTTCAGCAGCTGGTCATTGCATACTTCACACTCAGGTAGTGTTTCTCCGGCCAACATGCGTCTGCGCACACTCTGCATGTGTGGTGAGTTCCAGTGAGCTTCCAGTGTGACAGGAATGTACCGTCCAGTGCCACTTTTGGTGTCTATATACTGTTCAAAGTTCTGTGCAGGTTCTCTTGACGCACAGCACATTCTGCGTTCAGTTTGAGGACTCAAGTATGTGTGAGTCCATGGTGCCATACACAATGTGTCAGGCTTGGTCATAGTCATAGTTTAAAATTTCAGCCAATTCAGGTGCTACTACTCGCAAGTTCTGCTGGCGCTTGCGGTCCAAATCACGTATTTTCATTACAGTCATTGACCCATCTGTTGATGCACCGTTGTTCATGAAGTCTGTGATTCTATCAAATTCGTCACGATATTTTGGTGGTATATCTGCTGAACGCAAATGTTTGGTAATGGCTGCTTTGGCTGCGTCAGGCAGTGTGGCAATTGAAAAGTACCAGGCGTCATGCATCATATTCCAGTACACAAAGTCAAACTTCTGCAACACAATCCAATGGGCCAATTGATCAATGTAGCGCACATTGAATACATTCACAGTTGAACAACATTGCAAGCGCAAGTTGGGCAGCTGAGTCTGCAGATATTGAAAATTTGTGATGTTGTCTAGTACCACAGCCCAGTCTGCATTGGTGCGTTGATATTCAAAGCGTTTGCCCAGATCGTCTATGGAGAATGCTACTTCTACTGTTTTGAAGTGTCGCCAAATGGCCTCTGCTTCTGCAGGATAGTGTGTGCCATTGGTGTTGTAGTGTATTTCCACCTGATGCGCAATACCACGATCCACAATGCCTTGCAGCATGGCAAAGTGTTCTCGAATCATAAACGGCTCGCCACCGGTAAATTCAATATAACGTATGTCATTCAAACAAGCATCAATTTCTGTCCAGAATGATTCATTTTCTCTGGGCCATGCACCGGCCCGCAGCATTTGATAGGGAAATGATTTCTTTTTATCCGCATCTAGCGGCATGTCATTCAGCTCTTCTGTGGCAAATTGACTGCTTGACCAGCTTCCGCATATGCGACATTTTAAATTGCAGATGTTGCCCAACTTCAAATCTAGAAACATTAACGGTTTGGCATCAGTGGTCCATTCACCTGATATGCCCATGTGCTTCATTCTGTCCAGGGTGTGCATGCGTTTGCTTGTGCGTCCGGCACGCTCTTCCATCCAGCATTTTCTGCAGGTTTGTGGTTTCTTTTGGTCTAGAAATTCCTGCCGTAACTGAACCATTGCACGTGAGTTCTGTATGCTGTCAAAGTCAGCTGTGAGCAAGCTGAATTTCTCACCTGCATCATCCAACAGTTCGTCGTCAGCTAGACAGCAGGGTCGCACTGTGCCAATGGGCGAAGCTTCTAAACTCACCCAAGGTAAAACACAAAATTGATCGTGTGGTATATTCATTTTAATGCTGCCAATTCTGGAATTACATCCAATATGTTTTCATTTCTAATTCTATCTAGATCTTGCATGTTTTTCCAAAATTTAGGAAGTAGTGCAGTATTGTCTGTGGCCATCATGAATTTGATAGCACTTTCAAAGCCCACTGTGGCACGGTTCAATCGATCTTGTGGACGCAGCCATTCCAAGTGTGCTAGATATTTTTCTTTGAGAATTTCTTTGTACTCAGCAGGTGCAATGTCTATTCTGTATTGCACTCCGTCTTGCAGGATGTTTACATTGAGATCCTGTGGGCGAATAAATCCCCGATCCACCCAGTCACGATGAAAGTCAGGCAAGTGTAAGGCATTCATTATGCTGAGTGTGGGTGAAATGTAAAAATCCACGTCCGGACATATTTCCAGCATCATTTCACGATTGCGTTCAATTTGATCCCAGTCAGTACCTTTGCGTATGTACTCCCCACGTGGTCCCATGGCATCCAAGCTGGCACCTACTGCCACACTTGCAAACTTTTTCCAGTAGTCAAATACCAGTCGATCTTTCAATTTAACTTCTGTAAAGTTGGTGTTGTATATTAATTTAACATCATATCGCCCACGACGATCTAATTCATCCAGGATGTTGTAGTGTTCTTCCATCAGCAGGGGTTCGCCACCGGCAAAGTAAATCTTTTCCACGTGATCAAGATGCGGAATTAGCTGTTCCCACATGTCATTTTTGTCACGTCCGGCTATGTTTAACACACGATTTTGTCGCGCCCATTCTGGACCGGCCAACTGTGTCTGATCCTGGTACCATTGGCTGCTGAATGTGGGCCCACATGTTCTACAGCGCAAATTGCACAGATTTGAAAAGCGTATGTCCCAGTAGGTCATTTCAAATTGATCCACGGTGCCATCCACTGTGGTAGCGTGGATCTTGTGAATCTGATGCCCAAAGTGTTTGTTTGCGCTTTTGCGCCCGGAAAAGAATCCTGACTGTTCTTGTTCATAACAGCGGTCACACGCAGGATTCAGCTGTTCTGTCAGCATGTCTGTGCGCAATTTTCGTTGTGCAGGGCTATTCCATATTTCTTTAAGAGTGTGTGTTCTTGCATTGCCTACAGGAGGGTTTTTCCATTCAGCATGGCAGCAGGGATGCACTTCGCCAGTGGGATAGGCATGCAAATGAATCCAAGGATACATGCAAAACGTATCAGAATCTTCTAATAGAAATCTTTCATGTTCTGTTAGCTCTGTGGGGATCAACAGGTCAGTTGAATTATACTTGTATTGAGTCATACCATTCCGTTAAGTTGGGAAATGCAGTGCCAAAGTCTTTTGATCTACGACTATCATATTGTGTGTAAAACTGTTTAAAATCGTTTAGCAGTTTGGGCATTTCAAAGGTGTCTGAGTGCGGAGTCTTTACCACATCCAAGTAATCAATTAATCTTTGTAGATGATTGATCTCGTGTTCGTGCAGGAATTCACTGTGTCTGTTTTGCGTGAGCCAAGTTTCTAACACAGTTTTGTAGTGTGTTTTCAATGCTTCGGGCAGTATCAGCGGGCTTTGAAAGCTGGGAAAGCGCAAGATGTTTAGTGTGAATGATACAGCATCACGCCCGTATTCTGTTTTCCATTGTAGTATGCATTCTAGCAGTTGATCCAAACTGTCCAGGCACAATGCGTTAATGGTACACATTACATGTATGCCGCGGAACTGGCCCGAGTCCAGCAGGCGTTCTACATTGTTGGCCCAGTCGTCCCACACAAGCCCGTCACGAATGTATTCTGCTTGCAGTCCCACAGCTTCGTTTGACGTGTATATGTCGATCGCCATACCTTTTGTGCTTGAAAGCAAACGGTCGATGTCCACTTGTGTGCCTAGGTTACTGTTGATAGCCAAGCGTGTAGAACTCTTGCCCTTATTCTCTCGAAACCAGTCAATGAGTTTCCAAGTGTGCCCAGACATGAGAGGCTCGCCACCGGTGATTCTGAGCTCTTGCAAGGTACGATGCAGGTCCGACTCCCACCAGTCAAAAAATGCATCGATGTACGGGTTAGTTTCTCCATATGTGTAGAGCTGTGCAGAGTCATGGCTATGGGTGAAATGATTACGACCATCAGACACAAGACTGTGATAGGGTCCGTTACGTTTGATATCATTGACCCAAGTAGTTGAGAAAGCAGGGTTGCAATAGCTACAAGCAAACTGACAAGTACGGTCAAAAGCGATTTCCAACGTGCGTAGGTTAATGTCGTGGTCCACGGGTGTATTTCTAGCTTCATGCAAGGCCTCTATGGGATATATTTTTGATTTGTACACACGGTCACTAATAGCGTCACGGCCCATGTCTTCAATTTTCCAACAATACTCGCAGCCAGGGGGACGCTCCCCTGCAATCATCTTGCGACGATCTTCTTTCTTTTGTGGAGTATTGTGCAGCAGCCTAGAGTTGTTAATGACTTTATCTTTGTCGATCAAATGGGCTGGCGGGTGATGACAACTTGTGGTCTGTCCACTTCCTAACCAAATGGTCGCGTTGTACCATTTCGCTGCACAAAAACTGGCTGAGAGAGGGTCTAGTACTGTGTGTTTAAAATCTAAATCATTCATTGAATAAATTGTCCACTTTATGGGCTTGTTCATTTGCCCAGGTATACCAACGTTGCCTGTTGTGCAACAAGTCTGGCAGCATGCGGTTGTACATGGCCAACAACTCGTTTGAACTCATTGCTGTGAGTTGTTTTAGTGCGCCAATCAGTGCATCATGCTTGTGAGTGTTTCTAAGTTTTAGATTGGGAAAATAATGATCGAATGTGCGGAATCCATTGTTTTCCCAAAAAGCATAATTTTGTGTTTGGCCATTAATCAAGAATGGACGCATGCCAATTATGGGTTTGAAGTCAATTTGATTTATAAATGTATTCCTTGAGTCTGCACTTGTTTCGCCCACCACATGCAAAAAATGATGTTTCCAATAGTGCATGTTATGCAGACTAAACAAATCATGTGGAATGTCATGCGGTGTTGCGTCTGGATGATCAGTGTACCAGTGCCCGTATTTGACATAATCCTGATTTTTTTCACCAATGGAGAAATACAGCTCACTGTCCGGTCCTGTGTCACCCGGGAAAGCTCTGCCCAGTGTTACTACCCCAAGATCTTTGAGATTGTGTTGTATCAATTGTTTTACAAATTGCAATCGATGCTGATATGGTTTACGATTGTAACTAATAAACGGATACTTAGGGTCATTGAGAATCAATTCTTCAGTTTGGTATTGCTTAAAGTGATCTCTGCACACTATGGCAAAAAAATTAAAATAAATGGTTGTGCTATGGTCTGGAGCCCAGCCTGGTCTCGGAGTATCAAAGTTACCCAAAAAATACGTGTGTTTGATTCCCAAGCGTTTGACCATGTCTAGCACCACTGGTTCATGATGTAAATCAAAACGATCCACTGTGGCCACCACAAATAGATGGTCAAATGATACTCCGCTGTTAAGGCAATCGTGCAGTATCACATCCTCATCGGGCTTGTGGCGCCAGGTGGTATTGAACAACAAATTGTTTTGATTAGGCCAATGCTGGTCAATTTGGTGCTGGATACTGGCCAGTATTGACTGCTCGTACCGCCCATAGATCCAAGTGTCCGGAAATGTATTGCTTATAGTGGTGATCATTTGAGATGGAAAGTGTCTTGAACAAAATCCAAGAACTGCTGAGGAAATTCAGCGCGAATTCTAGGACCCAAGTCAGCCATATGCTGTTGATTATACTTACTTGTTTGTTCGGCCGCAACCAGGAATTCTGCCAGATCTTGTTGACATAGATCCTGCACCACTGCTGCAATTCTGTCCAATCGGTCTTGATTGTTGTCTATTGTGTCAAATGACTCGTCAATCACATTGTGATATGTTTGAAATCCTTGACGGTGTAAGTCTCTGTAAAAGCCCCTATTGGCTGCCACAATCCAAGGATGACCCATGGCAATGGGTTTGTATATCTTTTCTGATCTTAAACTGTACGGATAGTCGCATACAGTTTCTGTTACCAAACTGAAATAAGTATCAATATAAGGTTCTGCTTGTATGTAGATTGCGCCCCACAAGTCATTGAACAATTCATTCATCACAAAAGGCCGTTGATAAGATTGTTTCAGTCCTGTATGGAATTGCGGAACTTCGTATTCAGCAGGCAATAATCGTATTTCACTAGGGCGAGTCAATATATCAGTTTGATAGGTGTGATTGTATACCGAGCTTGAGTCTAGGTTGGTCCATAGTGCTTGATCCAGTATGGGCCGCAGACTTTCGATCATGTATTTTCTATGCGGGCGTGTGCGACCATTTAAGAAAAGAAACTTATAAGGCTTTGTGAGTTTGGTGTATATTTCATCCACTCTGGCACATTGATCGATATTTTCTTGATACTCGTAGGGCTTGCACAAGTAGCTGTCGTAGAACAAGTGCGGCAGTTCAGACTCCATATCTCCACAACCCACTAAAGCCATCTTGTGTTGTTTTAGTAAATCAATAAGCCCCAAGCGTTCACATTGATATTTTAATATAACAGATCCTTCTGTAGGATTGGCAAGCACAGGATAAAAGAAACCTTCAGCAGCCAGTTCTTTAATCCGTACATAGTGTTGATTGAATGTCTGCCGGCTAAACACTGTGACACTACCTGCCACAGGCTCATGCTGACCAAAGTCCCAGAATGTGTCGTCACAATAGGTTTCTATTTGTGAATAGATTTCACAAAAGGTGTCACAAATGAGCTTATGTGTTTCGAGCATGATATGCACATTCTGCCCACCAGGCCTTCATTTCGGGAAAAGTCTTTAGGAAATCTGTTCCTCTACGTCGATCATGTTCTGAAAAGAATCTATAAAAGTCTGCTTTAGCAGCAGAATGATCTTGTTTTTGTCCACTGCGCATCCACGCAATGTCTCTATCCAAGCGGGCAATTTCGTAGTCTTTAAATCCGTGAAATGGATCTTCTGGTGTTTCAGACTGACGTATCATCCAAGCCCACAAGTGTTCCAGTCGGTCTGCATAAGGTTCAGGTAGGATTTGCAAGCTCTGCCAAGCAGGCTCACGCAGCACAGGCGTATCAAACCACACACGCTGATAGGTCTGTGAGTATGTTTGGCGCAGGCCTAATATACCAGCAAACAAGTTTTCCAAACTGGTCACACTCAAGTTGTTCATGGTAACAATGAATGTTAGGCTGTTGTAACTGGGCACTTCGGTTAGGAATTGATTTACTCTATCCCATAACAAATCAAAGTCAAGTCCGTGACGCATGTATTCTGCCTGTGTGCCCCAGCCGTCCAGGCTCACGTACTGCATGAAGTGTTCTATACGGCCGTCACATAACTGTTTTACATAGCCCAAGTACTTCTGCCATGACTTTTCATCTACACTAAAGTTTGATGTGACATTTAAGTGCAGTTTGGCACTTGGATTGGCCAACACATGATCAAACACTCTATAGGTATTTTTGTCCAGCAAGGGCTCGCCGCCAGTCATGCGGAAGTGTATGAGTTCAGGATACAGTGTGGGCCACCACTCCCAGAATGCGTCTACATAAGGGTTATGCTCTCTAGCCGGAAGTACCCGGCGGTCTCCACCAAAATGCCCAGGATCATTGTGAACACGAGCAGTAGGGTAGCCGCCCGATCGGTCCACTTCCTGTTGCCAGCTGCTAGAGAATTGCGGACTGCAATAACTGCACATGAGATTACACACATTATTAAAATTGACCTCAACGTAGCTAGGGATAATATCATTTTCTTCTCCTGTTGAATTCCGTATCCGTTCAAAGTCCACAGCAGCCCATGGCTCACCTGAACGATAGTGCCTGTCACTCAGTTTGTTTTCCGCTTCCATATTCCAGCAGTATTGACACTCTGAGGGCTTTTCATTCCGCAACATCATCACACGTTGCGCTTTTTTGTGCGGTGTGTTGTGCAATGAACCCGGGTCGGTTGCAAGATTTTCTACGGGTATCTTGTGCAAGGGCGGATGATAACATGAGTTGTTGAGCCCGGTGGGCAAGTGCAAACTGACCTGTTTCCATTTGGCCAAGCACAGTGCAGGGCCCAGGTCGTTTTTCATTTGCTCAGCAGAGTTTAAAAACTTGCTTTTGCTGTTTACTGTTTCATCACCTTTGTTCATGTAACCACTTTTCTACTGTTGGTTGCAGAAATTCTGCAAATTCTTGATTGGCTTGCGGGGTAGGATGTTCGTGACAAAAGTATCCCTGCTCTTCCCACCAGCACCATTCTTTGATCTGTTCGTCCCAGGCAAATATGGCTGCCTTGCTTGGTATTACTTTATTACTATCCATTCTCCATCCAATATCACAAGCGCCCCAACCAAATTTAAACCATTGCGAATTTAACTTTTCAGATATCCAGCGTTGCCAACTTGGATGTATAACTTTAAATTCTAATGATTCTGCCAGTTCAGCGTTGATATCACTTAATCCGCCTATCAATCCAACCGGGTTTTTAATTTTTTTTCTGATAGTCTTTAGTGTTATAGTATCTAGTTCTGTGCGTATGTTAAATATATCCTCAGACCTTATCCAGCCAAACTCATCTTTGTCGCCGGTAATTTTACCGTAGTCTCTGCCAGGTTCTGTATATACCCAGATGACTGGAACAGTTGGGTTAATGTTCATAGTTAAAAATCGATCCAACAATGTTAAATTGCCTCGACCTGGCGTTAAACAATGAACATACGGGATCCCCCAATGATCTGCTAGCCTGACATCACCTTCCATTGGATTCTCATTGCCGTAGGCATAATTTTCATTAGTAAAACCTTTGAGGGCCCAACTATCACCGGCAAATATAATTTTAGTCATGTAAAAAAATCCTTTTAAATTCTTTGTTGTTTAATTCCATAAATCTTTTATAATTATGGTCTAGCACCGGTTTCATTTGATCATACGTGTTAACAATACGACTTAAATCCCATTGAGCTATTTCATCGATAATTTTAATAATTTCTACGGCTTGAACATCTGATGGGTCTTCTGAGAACCCTTCGTCCCACCAACGATCAAAAGTTTGAAATCCTAGGCGCCGTAAGTTAATTAAAAAATTTGCAGGCCCCTGAACTATAAAAGGAGTTTTGGTGATAACAGATCTCCAAAACTTATCGTCAAGATAAAATGTATTTCCTGAGAAGTAGGTTTGATTTACAATGTCAACAAAAATATTTGAATAATAATCTAAAATGTCATAGACATTTTTTTCATGTAAAATAGGATAAGATACAATGTTATCGAGTTTCAGCGGGGTGACTTTTAAAAATTCAAAAGCAATGTCCACTTGATCAGCACTGTAATCGTGGAACATCAACTCTTCTAAACCAATGAATTCATTAAAATAAGGATTTTTTACATTGGTATGATAACTTTGTAGAGTTTTATCACGGTGATAGTGATACAGATGAGATGCAATAGCCAATCTTATTCTATTACCGTGTCCAACAAAATTACCAAACAGTTTGGTGTTGCTGTCGATCAATTTGAATTTAGGCGGAGTGTGTTGTAGTTGGTCTTGAAGTTGTTTCACACCCTTCATAGGTGCCGACTTCACTATTTGATACACGCCGTGGTGTTCTAAAAAGTTACAGGTTCTTACAGTGAATCTTTGTGGGTCAATTAAGAATTGTTGGCAAACAGAATCAAGCAAATCATACAATCCTAAACTCTCAGCACAGGGGCCTTCGGAGTTTAGATCAATTAAAATATTCTCCGAGCTGATTGTGGCTGCGTGTATGATGTCAGCTAAGACTTTGTTTTTATGCCAAATTTGGCTATCGCTGTTTTCTATTATAATTTTCATTTACTTGAGATTCAATCCATTGGTATGTTTTTTCAAGGCCTTGTTTTAACGTCAAACTATAATCCCAGTTTAGATATCTGCGGGCAAGATTATTGTTGCTGTTTCGTCCCATGACTCCCTCGGGCCCTGGAATGTTTTGAATGGTGAGATTCTTGCCACTGATATCAATGATAAGTTGTGCCATCTGATTGATAGAGATCATTTCTTCGCTGCCGATATTTATTGGCCCCGAAAAATCGCTGTTCATTAATCTTAGTGTGGCCTCTATACATTCATCTATGTAAAGAAATGATCGGGTTTGAGATCCGGAGCCCCAGATATCAATTAGATCACCGTCCTTGGCTTCGGCTACTTTTCTGCAAATAGCAGCCGGTGCTTTTTCTTTTCCGCCAGTCCAGGTTCCTTTGGGTCCAAAAATATTGTGATATCTTGCAATTTTCACTGTGGTTCCATAGTTCTTTGTCAATGCTGTGTATAAACGTTCGCTGAATAATTTTTCCCATCCATATTCGCAGTCAGGATCTGCAGGATAGGCTGTGTGCTCGGCACAGTCAGGATTGAGAGGATCTGTTTGATTCCTTTGCGGATAGATACAGGCCGAACTGCTGTAGAACAGCTTGTGTATTTTTTTCTGTTGTGCTTGCTCTACAATGTTGAGATTGATCAAAGCCGAGTTACGCATGATGTCTGTATCGTGTTGACCAGTAAAAATATATCCGGCGCCGCCCATGTCAGCCGCTAATTGATACAATTCGTCTGCCGGGCCAATCACCTGACGAACCACAGACTGTTCTCTAAGGTCTCCAATAATAAATTCATTGGCCAAAGAAGTTTGAAATTCTGGATATTTTAGATCCACTCCAACCACATAGAAGTTTTGCTCACGCAATGCATTTACCAAATAGTTGCCAATAAATCCGCCGGCTCCGGTTATAATTGCTGTTTTCATAACATTGATTTTATACCTTGATCGAGATCAATACCCGGTGTCCAAAGATTTTTTATGTATGGATTGGGTTCCAGTCTAAGATCTTTTTGCACAGTGTCGGTGGTTGCACCCGGAATCACCTCACAGCCAGGAAAAAATTTTGCCACAGTATCTGCAATTTGTCGAATCGTTACCCAAGAAAAACTGGTAATATGATACTGTTGATTTCTTGGTAAAGTGTCATAACGTTGACTCAACTCAAACAATGCGCGACTACAATCGTCCACGTGTAACATTTGTCTGGATTCTCTGCCATCTGTGAGCATGCGAATTTTACGATTGGTTTTGGCAGAATGTATAAAATCTGCCACCACATGTGATCTCTCATTCACAGGTTCGGGTCCGTATACATTCCAAAACTTCACGACTATTCCATTAAGAGCCGAGGTTAATTTTTCACCCAACAATTTTGTGGTGCCGTAGTTACTGTGGCTCATCGAACTCATTTGACTGCTAGAGAATACAAAAGGCACACGATGCTTGTGCAACAATTCAAATGTGTTGACAATTATTTTGGCATTGTTTTGTATAAAATCAAAATCATGTTCGGCTCTAGAAAGAAATTTGCTGCCTCCGATGTCGCAGGCCAAAAAGTAAACAAAATCAACCTGCGCCAACAAAGAATCCAACAGTGAGTTGTTTGGTATGCGTAGATCCTGATCAGGAGAATTTTGTAGATCAAATTCTTTAACTTCGTGATGGTGCGCTCGTAGCGAATTTACCAGACCACGTCCAATCATTCCTGACGATCCTAGCACCAAATATTTCATCACCAGCCTTCTTGCTGTCTTATTACATCCATTTCGCGGGTCATTATGCCTTGATTGTGCCAGTTGGATCTATAGTGCTTTTTAAAAAATTCACTTTGTTCTGCTTCCATCACAATCATGGGCAAGCCTAGCTGTGTGTTAAGATCTTCTGCCAAGCGTCCGGCAAGCAGTCTAGGTTCCGAAGTTTCTACGGTTTTCCAAAGTTCGGCCAGGGCTTTAAAGTTTTGTACTTGCGTGTAATCCCAGGCAGTGAGCATGGTCATGTATGTGCCTTGGCGTGCGCCTGCCATGGCCCAGTAGCCGTGTTCGGCATCAGCGCCAACATTGTGCCAAATGGTCAGATGATCCAAGTTGCGTTGATGCACCCGATCTTGAAACTCTGCTGTGGTGGGTTTGCGGCCACGGTCCAAGCACATTTTGACACCTTCGCGGAAGCCTGCACGCCAAGCATGGAATGGGGATCCATTGGGATAGGTTGTTGAGTAGCAGTCGTACATGGGCCAGTACAAGGGATCAAAACAAAATTCTACTTGTGTTTCTGCTGTGCCGTCTGTGGCTTCGTGTGTGCGCATGTTCTGCACAAAGCTCTTGGTCCATGAACTCAAGCCACCATTGCCGTACATCAGTCCATTGACATGATTACGAGCCCGCCACCGGAACACAGCACTCTCATATTCTTTGCTAGGAAAAACAAGTGTTTGATTAAAGAACGCCGGATCGGGGAGATTGTCGCCATCGATGAGAATGAATCGATCCGTACTACTCGCGTGGGCTGCCGCTTTGTGAGCCGCATCGCTCCCCAGAACACCGTCCACCCTTCGTGCCCAAGGCACCATATTCCTAATCTTGATCCAAAATTCTTCTCGTTGTGGTTCATCATAACTCAAGTATATACAGTCCAAGTCTGCTATGTCAATTTGATTCAAGGCCATATGTTTGTTTGCTCCAATGTGTTCCGTTTTGAGTGACTACAACCGCAACCGATTGCGGGTGGCACTGTGTGCCTATTATGCCAGGTACAAGTTTGTCTGATGTGCAAGTAGTAATGTATTTGAGTTGACCATTGACCACACGCACATTGTCAGGTGCCAAGCCAAATGTTTCAGCATCGATGTCAATGTAATTACCTGGTAGATCTTCCATGCTGTAACAAACAGGTTGCCCTGCATCATTGTAATACAAGCGATAGAATATTGGTAACGGCTCGGGCGCAGAATGTAAAATATCCCAAAACTCTTCAGGTGTCACGGTGCCAGTCCTTTACATGGTAATGAAACGCACCCCATTGTGCCTGAGTTTGTATACGCATGGGATTCAATTCCCACACCAGCTCGTTGGTCCATTGCTGTGTTTTTGTACCGGCATGTGCTTGTTTCATATGCACAATCCGTGGATATGTAGCAAATGGCATGGTCACTAGTTCTCTACCAATTACATCGGCTGCCAGGGCATACACAAGATCAGTACTGGGCACATCTTCAGGAAACCGGATCAGCTTGCGAAACTCTGCCCAGTTGGCAAATATGTCACGCACCAACACAAAGAAGTCTCGCGCTGTTTCACTTAATCGCCAATAGGTAACGGCATTGTACACATCTGGTAAATTGTTGGCATCAAACACTTTTCTATAGTGTCTAGCTATACTTGCTTGATCTTGCCATGTTCTGCATCCTGTAGAGATCACAAGGTCCCTGTGCCTAAACATACTCCACCAATGATCAATTGAGCTGGCAATCATCATGTCTGCTTCTAGCTTGATGGTTTCTCTGTAGGGAGATTGAAAAAATACTTGCCAATCGTTTGCGTACAAGTTATTGCGATTGACATTGTCAATCACACGATAGTGATTGTATATGGGATCGTTGGCATGGGTTTTATCAGTGATCAAGCAAACACTTGCGCTAGGATTATACTGCTTGATTGTTTTTGTGAGTGTTCTAGCACAGTCCAAGTAATCAACTTGAGACGTGTTCAGGGCCATGATCACATAGCCTTGCTCTTCGATGGGTTTCAACTATTGCTCCTAAATCTCTTTTGCCCATGGCATGAAAGTCCAGTCCAACAATTGAGACTGTTTTACATTTGCCTTGTGCATCGTCATACTCAATATTCCAGAACATTTCATTATCAAGCGTTAGTTTGCTTTCAGGTACCACACTAGGCATGCCCCAAGGTATGGCATCTACCTTTAGTGTTTGCCCACTCACAATACCCAGTGCTATGCTCAATGCATAGTCATTTCTGTATGTGGGCTGTGTGATGTGATAGAGATCTCTGTAGTGCTTCCAGTTTTCACGAATCATCTGCATGGCATCAAATATGTACTGTGAGGTGTTTGATCTGCGAAACATCATCACAGTGGCCCAGTACATGGGGAATCGGTATGTGCCAAAAGTGTTTAAAAATTCTTCCTCAGGCCTAGCAAGATTGAAAGCTGATCTAAAGCACATGAAATCTTGTGAGCTATCAAGCACTATTTTTAAATCTTCACTATTGATCACAAAGTCAGCGTCCAGTACCAGTGTCTGATCCCAGGGTGACAGATTGTATGCATCTACTCTATTGTTGTTGTGCCAAGGTACATGTTGTTTTATGTCTCCAAACCAGCGTGAGTTCTCACCTAGTGGGTCAGCGTACATTACCTGGTCAAACGCAGTTTCATTCTCAGCAGCAGGATTGTTTGTGACCACTGCTACAGGAATGTTCAAAAACTGTCGCACTCGTTCGGCACACCACGCCGCCATGTCTAAATAGCGTGTGTGCTCTGTGTCAAATGCAAAAATCAGTGCGCCGGTAGTCATCGTTTGGCACTGAGTTGGTTGTGTTCTACAAGCCAAGCGTTCATTTGCTCTTGCCAACGCTCGTGTGATTTAGCAAACATTTCAATAACATTTACTTGCACGGGAGTTTCATACAAGTCTAGTAACACAACATCCTTGTCTTGAGCACACGACAACAATGTGCATTGTAGTTCAGGACCAGCACGCCACATGCCGCCGGCGTAGGCAAATATCATCTTTGCTTCGTACTTCTCTCGGAGTATGCGTTTGGCAGCCACGTGATCAAAACGAGCACGGCTGTGCAAAATTAAATCGTCAGTGTTCATGTTACGATTATATAGGATTTACAGGAAAAAGTAAAGAGGCAATTGCCTCTTTTGGTTAGACGCAGGTGCTGGCCACTGTGGGTGTGCCCCAGCTATTGGTTAGATAAGTTGTTGCGGGTGGTATAAATCGGCAAAGAACTGTGGGTGCTGTGCCGTATGCTGTGAATGGTGATGTAGTGTCTGTACCACCTGAAATTTGAGTGTTTTGGCCAGCACCTGCTCTGGCAGTACTGTTCCATGTTGTGGTTAAAGTCAGTGTGGTGGCACCAAGATTTTTTGCAGCAGTCACAATCACTGTGTCACCAGTGTAGACTGACAAGTCATCATTCAACTGGAATATGGTAGTTGCGGCGGCACCAGCAGTTAGTGCATACCAACCTGTGGCTGTGGATAGTGTGGTTTGAGTACCACCTGTGCCACCTGTTCTTGTGGTTCCAGTGTATGAAGTGCCAGCAAGACTTTTAGCACCAGCAATGCCAGTAACACTTATTGTGCCAACTTTGCCAATGAATGTGTTCCAGTCTGGGTCACTGTCTAGACCAGTAGATGATTTGTTCATGGTCAAATAAACTCTGCCGCCAGCATTGAAGAAATACCTAGCTTGATCAGCCGATGGGAAAGTTATTGTTTGTGTCCAAGTGATAGTCCAGGCGGCAGTGCCTGTGCCGGTTGTAGTAGTTTTGGCGGCTGCACCAGTCCAAGTGCTACTGGTTGATCCAACAGCAGCAGCGTTTGCACGGTTGGTATTACAACTGGTAATATCAGCAGCCACAGCAGACAGCACACTAATAGTTTGCCCTGCGGTTGGAGCAGATCTAGAAGTAATGACGGTGCCAGTTTGACTGCCCATGCTGGTCAGTGTGTTGACCAAACTGGCCCATTGTGTAGCAGTAACAGTTCCGGCAGCACTAACAGTAGAAATTGCGGTCTGTCCCCAGCCACCGTCGGTTGATCCGGTGCTCCAAACAGCATTTATGTTTTGGGCACCAGTGTTTACAAACCCGTTATAGTCTGTTGCTTCAATTAGTCCGCCAGCCGAATATGTCATATTATTATTCCAATTACTTTATAGTCACAATTGCTTCTATTGTACCTGGACCAGTGGATGGTTTGTCAACCAATGCTCGTCCAATTACGTTGAATGCTGTGGCTTCACCTGGTTGAGCAGCTCTGGCCACGCCTGACCCCGCTGATACCAATCTGTCACCTTTACGCACCACACCAATTACTTGCACCGGAACACGGCCAGTCATTGCAACTGGTGGATGCGTGTTGTCTTCTCCAGCGCCGCCATTCATTAGGTAAGCTGCTCTTGTACTTATAACGCCAAATACATTTTCACTCAAATCTTGTTGGGATCTAGTAATTTCGGCTGTGCCGCCCAGTTCAACCACAGTACCTGCTTCTAATTCTTCATCAGCTGCAAAACGTTCTGCAACGTCAGCATATAGTGCTGTGGTAGCTGTGGCAAACAATCTATTGAAGTAACTTGCCGCTGATCCAATATTTCCCACAGCATTGGTACCAGTATGATCAATGCTGGGAGTACTGATACCTGTAACAACCGCGCCAGTTGTGGCTAACACCATCACGTTTGAAGTGCCACCCACGTTAAAGTTGATGTTACCGCCTGATGATCCAATGTTGCCTTCTGATGTGCCGTTTTGGAACTTTTGTACAGACACAGCAGCACTAACCCCAGTCAGTTGACTGCCGTTACCAAAAATGTATCCGCTGTACACGTTACCAGTTCCGCTCACTAGTCCCGAACCATATAGTACATTGCCGCCTGTGATGTTACCAGTACCAGATACAACACCTGCACCAAACAGCACATTGCCGCCAGTGATATTGCCTGTGGCACTGATCAACCCAGCAGTTCTTAAATTGCCGCCTTGAATATTACCAGTTACTGTGGCCAGGCCCGCAGTGATCAAATTACCTGCTGTGGCATTACCGGTTGCTGACATTATTCCGCTGGTCAACAAGTTTCCGCCAGTAATATTGCCTGTTGTACTAACTGAGCCGCCAGCAGGTGGGATCACATTACCAATAAAGTTAGGAGCAGTAATATTACCGCCGGCACTTACTATGCCAGCTGTGAGTATGTTTCCGCCAATGACGTTTCCAGATGCGCTGTACACGCCAGTAACATAAGATCCTGTGCTGGCAACTGTTTCAATCACACTGCCGGCAACCGCCAATGTAATGTTGCCTGGATTGCTGATGTTACCGCTGGCATTACCAGTATTCCAAACAGTAAAGCCTTTGTAAATTTTAGGAAATGCAGTAGCATACCCCGAACTATTGCCAGCTGGCACAAAGTCTGTAGCACCGCTAATGATACCAACCAAATTGTTATTGGCATACAAACCTGTCACAATATAACCTGTTGAGCCATCACTAATGGTAATTGGCACCGCGCCAGATGTACCTTGTGCGCTGGAATACGCAGGACCCACCACAATAAATGTCCCTGGACTACCAGCTACTGAACAAACTTTCAATTGTTGGTTAACAGTATCGTACCATAAATCGCCAATAATACTTGGGCTAGGTTGTGAACTTGATGCTGTAGCTCCGCCAAGACCTTTCCATCCAGCAACGCCGCCTGCCCAAACTTTTAACAATGTGTTGGTGCTGTCCCACCATAATTGCCCAGTGAGTGGATTAACTGGTGCTGTTGTGTTGGCACTGTTTTCCAACAAGTGGATAAAGTTATCATCTAAAAACTGGCCGTATCCAGCATAGTTTTTGCCAATCAACGTCATCGAGCTGGAGGTGTTTACAGTACCATCTGAGATGGTAGCAAACGTTGTGCCGTTTGTTAGATTAATTGTATATGCCATGTTGGTCGCCTTGTTCCTATATCTTTCTATATTTATACAGCATTTATGTTGCTTAGTGTCTGTATACGCAGGGTGTAATCAATTTGAATCTGTCGATTCAAACTTTTTTGTACTGGGTGAAAAATCACATGAGTAATCAATCGCAAGTCTGTTGAGCTGCCATTCCAGGATTTTAGTCCCAACTCGTCAAACACATACTCACCGTTAAAGTTAGTTGAATTATCAAATGCCTGCTGTGTAGGCGGCTCGCCGTAGTCTAACAAGCAAGTCACTAGAATATCTGTATACACAGTACCGGATGTGTGTAGCACTGTCATATAATTGGTTTGTGGATCTGTGTCAGCAGCTGAATTATCATCCACAACTTTAGCATAAGTTTCGTTATACAGTCCAGCATTTTGCCCTGTAGTGTTTGGGGGCAAATATGTAATTACACCTGTGGGATCTACAGAGCTGCCGCCGTTTCCAAATGCCATAGAATAGATAATGCCCAATCTAGCACCATTTGGGTCCAGTCTATTGCTCAAGGCTTGCGCCATAGCAATAGATATATTTTCGTAATGAATTGCATTTTTTTTGTCTACAAATACTTCGCCATTATTGGGATCGTAGACTTTTACAAATCCCTGAATTTGGGCCAAGCCCGGAGTAATAATCATGCTCTGCCCTCCATATAAACTTTGCGTGTTTTTGGATCAAAAATACGCACGTGAGCCTCAACGGAAAACGATCCTTGCTCGTTGGGGCGCTTGGGCTGAGGCAATTTTGGCTCAGGATTTGCATTTACTGGCTGTTTTGGCATAGTAGTTGACATGATCTTTTATTTACCTTGTTATAATCCACGTAAAAACCTTGCGGCAAGTGTTTCAGTAAGTTGTAGTGGTTGGCCATCACTTGGCGTGCTGGTTCCCGGAGCATACCAGGTTACACCTCTGCGTTGTAAAATAACCACTTCAACTCCTGCGCCAGGTGCTGGCAAATCGTTAGCTGTAATAAATTGTATTGCTACCGGATCATAGTCAGTTTCTTGATAGTAGTTGCTGGCCAAGCTGTCTCCTGCTACACCTGTACCCGATCCCACACCTGTGGCTGTAAATACCACACCCGGTAATGGGTACACATCGCTTGGCAACCCAATAGCATGCCAGTTAGTGTTACCAACACTAACAATGGTGTAAGTTTGTCCAATGATAAACTGTCCAGCATAGTAACCTTTTCTAGCACGATTACCGCCAACATAAACTTCAATGCTGTTGATTTCAAACGAACTGCTGGTTAAATCAAATTGAATTGTTGGAGCATAGAATATTGTAGTAGATCCATCCCCTGTACTGGTATCATTTATAATGTAGTTTTGGTCTTCTTGTGGTTGTCTGTTACCAATACCCATGTCATACACTACGGCGCCAACTGCATGAATAGCTGCTGCGGTTCCGGCGGTACCACGCTGTAGGCCACTGACTGAATTTGTAGCAAGATCTCTCACACGATAAAGCATACGTTCACCGTCAATTGTAATCACACCAAAAATACCAGCACTCAAGTCTGGTTCGCTAAGTGCAGCAGCATCTGTAAGATATATTACATCTGCGGTTGCAGAAACTTCCTGAGCCACTGTGGTTGTGGTTGTATCAGTAATGCGGAATGTAGTTTGCACTCCGCGCATGTCTTGGAACAATCTAAATGCCATTGCATCAGGCACAATGCTTTGAGTAAACATAGTAACTGCCAATACCTGGGCTGCTCCAATAATGCCACTACCTAATATTAAGTATTGTCCTTGTACAGCATAGTCTACCCCAGCATACAATCTATTGCCATCTAGTGTGACCCATAATCTATCGGCTAATAACTCTGCACGACCCAAATTAAAGTCATTATCAGGAATAGCAATACCAAGACTATAATCATAAGTGCCCGATGTATCATTAGCAACACTAGGATAATCATAACCAGTGCTATCATACGGTTCAACAAGTGTGAGTCCAGATGTTACTGGGCCAACAAATATCAATGTTAACGGATCTTGTTGAGATGTGTCATTCCAACTGGTTATGGCAATCTGATCTCCTTCGTTCAACAAAGGAACTAATAACAATCTGTTTGGCGATCCTAACACAACTTCATATCCAGCATTGGTGCTAACTGATATTAAAATTTGTGCGCCATCAGCTGGTGCTGTAAAGAACACAACTTGTCGTCCAGGAGTATTGCTACCAGTCCAGTTGGTAACATAATAGTTACCAGTTACACTGCCATAGTTTTGCACTTGCAAAACATTGTTTACCCAAACTTGAATGTCAGTGTAGGCATTGATATCAGATTGCAAATAACCGCTGCGTTGTGGCAATCCAAAACTACTACTAGTACCATCGCCAGTCCATTCAATACCTGCTGGTGGTTGTAACCGCTTGCCATTTCTTGTGACCACTAGGTTGGCCACATTAGTACCTTGCATGCTGTTTTCAAGGTTAATGCTATTGGTCAATGTATCTGACTGATTAACAGTATGATACTGTGTTACTGCTGTACTCCAACTGTGTTGTGGAGTTTCAAAACCCATTGCAGTGATAGATATACCATCTCCTGTGCCATAAGTGACTGGCAATGTGACCAATGATTGTGTGGTTGGAACAAACTCTGCCCAATATAACACATTGTCTATCAGTATTCCTGGCGGAACAGTTTGCAATGCTCTATAGTATAATCCGCTGTTTTTAACAATAGTTTTTTGAGCGTAAGTATTCTGATAACTCCATGCTACGCTATCAGTGTAAGGAGTCCAGGTAGCTCCTGCAATATTCATTCCATTTGCAAACAATACCAGTTCATAAATTTCATTAGCATTTACAGGAATTACAACAGAATTACCAGCTTCGGGCCCGGTATAGTTGCCGCGGAACAGCTGATTACCGCCGCCCATTTCGTAAGCAGCAATATTAATAACATCACCAGTTGTAATGCTGCCACCGGGACCGGCTATAACAGTTTGAGCTTCCCAATCTACAACATAATCTACATCAGGTGTGAGGTCTGTGTCTGTTGTTTCATTTGACACTTCAATGTTTACAGGATGTTGCACTAATGTGCTCCAATCCAAAGCTGCGTTATCGTAAACATAGTTGTATGATCCAACGGCAAATCCGTGGCCACGGCCGGTCCAGTCTGCACCTGGTCGGGTATACACACGGAAGTCTAATGTGTCATATTCTGATCCATTCACTAACTCTTCTGGAGCATGACCTTCGTATGGCCCAATGAATTCACCGCCATCTACGTTAATATCCGTGGGACGCAGGCCAAGATATTGATCAGTAAAACTACTGGCGTAAGTAGCATCTATTGGTTCTGGAACGTCTGCAATCATAGTACCAGTAGCAGTGGTCAAACTAAATGTTAGGCCATCGGGTGCTAACGCAACTGTAAAGTGTGTGGAATCAACAATAGTGTTTATGTAATAGACTGTGCCTGCTACAATATTTCCAAATACGGTACCGTAAAATCTAATTGGATCATTGATTGACAATCGTACTGTTTGAATACAAGTAATTTGATTTGTAGTTGCATTAGTGGCAGTACACACCAAAGTAGGACTTACTGGTGCGCTACCTAAGAAATAGTCTCCCCAAACTTGCACACCAGGGTAGCTGGTGCCGTCAAGTAATAGTTGTAAATCTAATCCAAGTTCGTTAACTCCGGGAACATAAAATCCCATGGTACGATTTACACCGCTAAGAGTGGCTGTGTCAATGGCAATCCAATCTTCAAGATTAAAATCTGGACCAACTACAGCACTGCTGCCATCTGCACTGTTGGCTTGCCAAACACGATTGTCATACCGCACCAACGTTCCGTTTTCATAGTACCCGTTAGCTGACCAAGTCAGTACGGATGTTCGATATTGGTAACGATCGTATTTGAGTACTGTACGGAAACTGCGCACAAGACCAGTGTACACATATTGACCATTGTTAGGATCAATGTAATAATTCATTCTTGGATACGCTGTGGCGCCTGTACCATTGCCGCCATCAAACATCACAGTTGGAGTTGCCTGATAACCAGATCCTGAATTAGTTACTGTTACTGCTACAATATGCCCCAATGAATTAAGAACTGCGGTTGCAGTTGCACCTGATCCAGTATCTCCGTCTGCAGGCACAATCAACACTGTGGGTGCAATGGTATATCCTGTGCCCTGGTTAGTCACTGTAATTGAATCCACATGCAACAGATAATTGTCAAACCATTGACTATATGGCCAATCTGCCCACAGCGTATTGTTAGAAGCAGTATCGCTAAGTGTGTTATACGCCTGAGCAGTAGCATGCTGATATGGTAACAAAATTGGACTTACATACTGTGGTATAGTTAAATCTGTGTTATAGTATGCCGGTAAATCAAAGTCAGTCAAGCTGCCTGTATAATCATCAGCACCATCATAGGTCAAATTAAATGCACGCACTTGCACGTGATAAGGTTTTACTTCTTGAATGTAATCACTCACAAAGTCTTGATTGTCTCTAATGTAATTTTGATATTGAGCAAGATCTCTAACTTTGTGTTGCACATCAATCAAACTAGTTTTAATCAACCACTCGGGGGCTAATAACTCGCTGAGAATAAAGTTAAACATCAATGTAAGCGACTTATTTCTTTCAATTTTTAAATCGTCAATAAACAATTCTTCGTTAATAGCTTGTATAATTTTGCGAGTTTCAATTACTGGTTCTTGATCATAATACTGCGCATCAAATACTTCTACGTCAAAGCCAAATCTACCCAATGCATAATCATAGATTTGTGCAGAAATTTCAATAGTGCCGTCTTCAAGCGCCACCCGGTCCCAGCCAGTATCGGTGCGAAGATAAATTTCAAATTTGCCTTGTGCATTAGCAGTTACTTTAACACTTGATCCAATGGTCACACTAAGAGTAGCTAGTGTAGCATAGTTTGGTACTTCTGCCACAATAGTCGAACTGGAATTATAGCCCGGTTTGTACCACTTCACATAACTCCAATATTGACGGGTATCATAATTTTGCACACGACTCAACACCAATTCTCTCACTGACGGATCGGTAGCAGTAGCCTGTACTTCATTAATGGTCCATAGTCCGCGATTCAAACTGTTGGTGACCACAAGATATTTGTAACCCAGTGGCACAGCATAGATATTTTGGAATCCTAAAACTTCTAAATTGGCCACACGCAAATTCCATTCGCTGCTGGCTGCACTGGGCTCTGGTTCTGCGCTGTTGAGCAACACAAAACTTCTGCTTTCTGTTATTGGGTATAACGCAAACACATCGTTGGCCCGTTGAATGTAATTTTTTAACGCCAAGAATCGATTCACAAACATGCTTTGCCGTGGGCGGAATTGCACGCCATAACGTTGAGCATAGTTGAGATTTGCATCAGGCACATTATTACCAAATGTATCTACTCCACAGAAACTGTCTTGCAGTTTGCGATACAAATTGTCACTCAAGAAAGCATCAGCTTGGCCTTGTGCAATTAATTCGTACTCAGTATGAACGTTGGCGTCTGTGAGTGACTGATCAAACTCCACACTAATGATGGTGTCAGATGCCACAATGTAATCAAGGCCATTGTAGATTGCAATGGTGCTAGAATTGATTGGTGCAATATAGCTGATGCCACTGGCTTTTGGCTCTTGGATATACGAAGCAACTGTAGCCACGCTGAGTGTTTTGCCCAACTGAGATGCAGTCTCAGTTATGCCGCGCACCCAGAAATAATATTCAGTTACAAACGTTCCAGATTGATTTAATCTGGAACTCACTGCATAACTAGTGGTACTATATGGTGAGCCAACACCAACATAGTTTGCAGGTGGTACTGTGCTAGAGATCCATTGATACACATCAACTCTGCTGCCCGGGAACACTTGTCCCCATCGACGACTGGCATACGTTGGATTATCTTGGTTAGGATCAATAAATCTTACAGTGCTAATATCCCACCAAACTTCGCCAACATGTGAAGTACCCCAGGTGTCGCCACGATTGTTTACAGGGCCAACATTGTAAGCAGCAGGATCAACTGCGCTGATAAAATCTATGTTTTCTTGAGCAGCACCTAATACTTTTCCTTGCAATGGGTCAAAGAAATCAAAGAATTGGCTTTTGGCAGATGAAATTCGGTCATACATGTACACACTGGTCAATAGTCGTATGTCAACTACCGGTTGTTGAATGGCAATTGGTGTCCAGGCCAAGCGTCTTGTGGGATTTTCAAACAAATAAGCAGCACCGTAATTGCTTAGTGCGCTGTCTTCAAAGTCTTCACCAGGTGCTGTAGCAACTAGCACTCCAGAATTGTAACTTACTGCATACCCATATTGATCCAAGTATGATATTGTATTTGTTTCAACTTGCTGTCCAAATATAAACTTACCAGGATTGGCCACGCTGAGACTGTTGCTAGGCAAGTAGTCATAAGTGTAAACCACGCCAGATTGTATTACTGGACTGAAGAATGTGGTAGAGTTACCATCAAATGTGGTACCAGGTCGTTCTGTTGTGGTATTGTAATCAAACACCATTGGCAAATACAAACTGCCTTTGGGCGAACCAACTACAAGATTTAGCGCAGTGTCATTTACCGCCACTGAGTAGCCAAATTGGCTGAACTCTGTTGGGCGCGGACTGACAATGGTTTGTGTATACACAAACGTCAAAAACCCAAGATCAGCAAACACTGTGCCAACAGACCCAGGTGCCACTTGTAGTTTGTTACCTTCTGGTGCAGCATCAGTATTGGTCACAAAAATAGTCAAGTAGCCAGTTGTAGAAACCACTGCTGTGGCATTAGGAGCACCTGAATTAGTTCCTGCTTCGCCACCATTAATGGCAGCAGCGAGTCCTGCTATATTATTGTTTGGACTGGCTGGAACCACAATGTCAACATTGTTTACTCGAAGAGTTTGCCCAGCGGTTAGACTGGTAGGAGCCAAAGTAGCTGTGATTGTACCATAGCTTCTGGCTTGATTCACACTGCGTTCAACTACACCACCTTTCCAGACAATGCTAGAATCTTGCGGCGCACCCACATACAAACTACAGTTGTATGGACACAGGTCCAGGCTTTGACCATAGTTGGTGTATTCAGCCACAGTGCTTTGTGTGATTAATTGTTGTTGTACAAACTGATTGATTTCAATTTCAATCACATCGCCCACAAACAAATCTTTGTTAATGGTAATGTTATTACCACTCACTGAGAATGTGTTGTCAGCACCAACAATACTGTCTGTTTGATTGGTCAAGAATACATTGTTGACTAGCACACTAACTGGTGCAGTTACTGTACCTAACACAGTGTAAGTGTTAGAGCTGTCATCTTGACGAATAAATTTTTGCACATTTCTGTCAACCACGTACACTGAACCTGCTTCGGTCAATGTGTTAACTGTGGCATTAGAACATCCAATTATAACTTGACGGCCATCTGTGCTACACTGAACACTTGTGCCAAATCTTGCACCAGCAATAACTGCTGCGGTTGGTGTAATTGTTCCAGCAAGTTCATAATAAAACTGTGATGTTACCCCAATTGCTGCACCAGCACTAGGAACATTATAAAATGTTAACGTACCAGCAGAGTAAGTGTAGTCAATGTTAGGACGCTGTAATACACTATCAACTGTGACTGAGAACGAATAAATGTTGTTTACCGTAAACAAATATGGTGACAATGAATAAGAAGCGCCACTGGCAGTAAATGTTTTAACAAAGTTTCTACCAATGTAGATAACATCACCGGCAGCAGGCATTGAAGTAAATGTTACTGTGGTAAAACTGGCATTGACTGTGTAGTCTGTTGTTAATGTCAATACTGCATTGTTCTTGGTCACAACAATTTGATTGGCATTGTTGATTTGAATGGTGCTGCTAATGTTAGCAGTATTATTAATACCATCAGCTCTGTATTGATAAAATTGGTTGTTCCATTGTACCTGGCCATATGCATATACAGTGTTTAAACCCGGAGCACCCACATACAACCA
>Ga0214919_10002166_pt1 | contig 31175 bp, 30 predicted proteins | sample LL1503_MetaG_FD_177994 | JGI IMG/M metagenome (GOLD analysis project Ga0214919, IMG submission 177994) | Freshwater microbial communities from Lake Lanier, Atlanta, Georgia, United States - LL-1503 | ecosystem: Environmental > Aquatic > Freshwater > Lake | place: USA: Georgia | collected... | reverse complement strand
ACTTGAAGTTTCTCCAGCGATATCAACTATGTAACCCTTTCCGGAGCGAGAAATGCTTTGTACCGACGTTGACGTCAAAATTTGGCCATTGAGCGCAACAATCGCGCTATTCAAAGTTTGAGTCAAAATCGCTAGGCCACTTCGTGGAGTTTCAAAAATAGGTGACGTTGATTTTGGCGCATTCTTCATTTGCTTACGGGCAGTCAATAGAACACTGCGACCAGTCGCAAGCGCTGCAAGTTGTGGCACCATCGCCAAACTAAAATTGTTGGTATCAGTTGCATAAATGCTTCCAACTAAAGGATCAACGAGGAATTGTTGAACTTGCTTGCCAAATCGTTGTCGAATCAGGTTGCCAATTGAATCTTTGTGATCACCGCTCGACGGAAGGATTGGTTCGAGTCCGGCACGAATCTTGCCCCGCCAAGTCATCAGGTCGCTACGTGCAAGAGACATCACGCCTGTTGGGACACCGAGCATGAGGCCTTCGGGAATAGGGTGCAACTTTTTGTGCATGACCGCGGCGTGTCCGGCGGTCGGATTCGTGATGTCATCACCAAGTTGAAGTTCGCGGGCAAGGGCGACTGCGTGTGGAACTCGAGCTAAGTAGGCGTCAGGTCCTTCATCGACCGCTGAAATTCCACCAAATGGTGAAGTACGAATTTTGCCGCCAACCGTTGCACTTGACTCGACAACAGTGACTGATAAAGGTGGGCCAGAGTAGTCAGTTGCTGAAGCAGTTTTGAGTAAGCGGTAAGCCACAGTTAAACCAGTAATACCTGCACCGATCACAACGATGTGTTTCGGATCGGTTGGTGAGCTCATGACTGGGCTGACACCACTCGCTCGGCTAGTGCATGCATGATTGATGCATTGTCATTGACGCAACTGGTGCGATCAAACGCCAAACCTTTGGCCTCAGCATGTTTTTTGGCTTCGATATCAAGATCGAAAAGAACTTCTAAGTGGTCTGCAACAAATCCGCAGGCGCAGACGACGACACCCGAGGCATTTTCACTGGCCGCCAAATCATCGATGACCGCCAAAATGTCAGGACCAATCCACGGCTCAGGAGTGCGTCCGGCTGATTGCCAGGCAATTGACCACGACGACCATGAATCTAAACCTGCTGCGGTGGCGACGGCTTCAGCAGTTGAACGCAATTCGTTGGGATACGGATCGCCGGCATCAATAATGCGTTGTGGCAGTGAGTGGGCTGTGAAAAGAACTTTTGTATTTTCTGGCATTGCCGAAAGTCGGGTGCGTAAATCGGCCGCCAAGAATTCGATAAAGGCTGGTTCTGTTGCCCACGAGTCGATGGAGGTCACAGTGATGCCATGAGGTTCGGCTGCTGCACGAGTGCGGTCCATGTATTGACCGATCGAAAATGATGAGTAGTGAGGTGCAAGCACCAATCCGATGATGTGTCGAAAACCGCGGGCTGCCAAATCATCGACGACAGTTTCAATCATGGGCGCAGCATGCTTGAGGCCAAGAACAACTTCGTATGTGTCTAGGGCGATGGCATTGAGTGCACTTTGTAGTGCATCGCGTTGAGCTTCGGTGCGAGCAGCAAGTGGCGAGATACCTCCGATGGCGTCATAGCGCGCGACCAAATCTGCGAGTTGTTCGGGTGTTGGTGCGCGACCGCGACGAATATCGGTGTAGTAGGGCTCGATTTCAGCCGGTGTTCGTGGCGTGCCATAGGCCATGAGGAGAACTGCAGTTTTTTGAGTCATGATTCTTCACTTCGGGTTTTTTCGTGGACAAAGGCAACAACGTCTTCAAGAACTGCCGGGTCGGTTGTTGGGTCGACGCCGTGTCCAAGGTTGAAAATGTGTCCTGGATGATTGGCATTATCGTCAAGAACGTTTTCGGCACCCTCAAGCGCGGCTTGCGAACCGGCCAAAACAAGAGCGGGATCAAGATTGCCTTGCACGACAAGATGTGCACCCATTCGTTGGCGCGCCGACTGAATGGGCGTTCGCCAATCGAGTCCCATGACCTTTGGGCCAGCTTCGTACATTGACTCCAGCAAGTGATCGCAACCAATTCCGAAATGAATTCCGGCGACTTCTGGGTGTAATTCGCGAAGTTGGTCAAAGACCTTCTTGCTATGGGGCAAAACAAACTCTCGATAATCGGCGTTTGAGAGTGATCCAGCCCACGAGTCGAATAATTGAAAAGCCCGAGCGCCAGCCGAGAGTTGCGCATCAATAAAAGTCACTGAATGTTGGACCAGACGATCCATGAGTTGATGCCACAATTCTGGCTCAAGATGAATCATGCGTTTGGTGTTTTGATACGTGCGCGATGGACGACCTTCAATGAGGTAACTCGCGACGGTAAAAGGCGCTCCAGCAAACGCAAGTAGCGGTACCGAGGTTGGCAATTCGGCGACAAGAAGTTTGACGGTTTCGATGACGTATGAAACATCATCGGCCTCAAGTGGTCGTAACCGCTTCAAGTCGTCAAGTGAACGAAATGGTGTTTCAGCAACAGGGCCAGTTCCGGGTGCAACATCGATACCGAAACCAACCGCATGTGGCGGAACGACGATGTCGCTGTATAGCACTGCGGCATCGACGCCGTAGCGAAGAAACGGCTGCAACGTGATCTCGGCCGACAGCGCCGGCTGTTTGATGGCTTCAAGAATGCTTCCGCTTCCGCGAATCGCTTTGTACTCAGGAAGACTTCGGCCGGCCTGGCGCATGAACCAAACGGGGGTGTGCTGTTGTTTGCGACCGTTCGCTGCGGCGAGGAACGGTGAATCAACGGATTGGTCGGGTGACGCAGACATCACGTACGACGATATCCGTGACCCTGGTCTAGCGCCCGATCACACGGGAACTAAACCGTGTCAGCAGGGGACTTGCGACACATCATGAGGGTGTCGTTGCAGTGCGCTTGATTACTTGAGGCCAGTTGACGGATGTTTCCAGTTACCGGGACGCAGGGACGCTTCAATACGCGCGATGCGGGTGCGCGCCGGTGGGTGAGAAGAACTCATGTCACGTGGACCCACGGTCTTTTTCAGCGCCGCCGATAATTGTCGACCGTATCCCATACGCACGACACGTTGATCGGCTTGAAACTCAGCCGACCGACCAACTGAATTTCCGAGATAGCGCACCATTGAATACCCGGCCCGAAAGAACCAAGAAAAAGCATTGAAGATGAGGGCAATGGTCTGCCCAAGTAATTGGGCCGATTGAGAACTTCGCGCAAAAGTTTGTGTTGCCGCCTTAGAAACGTTGTGCATAAATGCACCAATGCGTTCTAGCAAGTACACCGGCAATGTGAGCCACTGACCAATGGTCAATGCAATTGTGTGCGAACCAAGATGGTGACAAAGCTCGTGAGCAAGAACTCCGCATAGTTCATCGTGGTTGAGCTCTTGAGTGGCGAACGAAGTGACAATGACTAAATGCCCACCACTCGCGAATGCATTGAGATCTTTGTCATCAACGACTCCGACAACAAAGTGTCGACGACGAAGGTGCCAGGCTTGGGTGACTTCATTGAACGCCTTTTGCAGTTTGGGGGCCTCGCGTGAACTTGGTTTACGAGCCCCCATCAACAGCGTGAGAACCCGCCGCTGAAAGGCTGGGATAAACAGAACCACGCCAGCAACGAGGTATCCGAGCAAGACTTTCCACAAGGTGATGCCTGTGATCCAGGTGACTGGGAGCCAAAAAATCGTGACGGCTAAGACCCAAACGGGAGAAATCGCCAGCACCGGAACGAAGGCATAGAGCGCGGCTCGATCGAAGTCGCGGCGCCTTTTAGGCCTCTGACCTCGTCTTTCGTTCTCTTTCCAACTTGGAGGCATGGGCCGTCAGTCTTCCTGGGGGTCGGCGACAGGGTGTTCGCCTTATGAATCATGCCCGAAATTGCAGAAAGTTCGCTGATTTATTCAAGGTTGGCGCGATTTTGACCGAAAAGACTGAGGTACATCAGCCGTGGGGAGCAATTCGTGACAAAGGTTCAAGCCAACAACACCGAGGTCGTGCGTCAGTCGCATCACTCGGCGCGCTTGTTGCTCGACCTCGCCCGAACTCACGAGGCAACCGAACCTGAACGCTCGCGCGTGCTCGTTCAACAGGCCCGTGCGATAGCCCGTGCTGACCAAGATTTTGAATGTGAAGCAGAATCGCTGTATCGATTGGCCTCGTTGGCGCATTATGACGGTCAGCCTGGTGATGCATTTGCATTAGCGGTTGAGGCTCGTGATTTTGCAATGGCGCATGATGCGTCACTTGTAGTTGCGTGGTCGCTCAACCTGATTGGTTCAGTGCATACCAATTCGGGTAATCACTCTGATGCATTGGCTTGTTGCTTACAAGCCCTCGATTGCTACCGCGGAACTGGGCATCGTGTTGATGAAGGCAACATACTGAACACGGTCGCTGCGATCTATCACGAACTCGGTGACACCGATCGCGCAATTGTCAATTATGAAGCGGCAATGAACGCGAATGCTCAACTGAATCGACCCGATTTTGACGCGATTACTTTGGCCAACGTTGCATCACTTCGGGCAGAGCGTGGTGAATATGACACTGCAATTGAAATCGGCGAACGAGCCTTGGCTTTGTGTCGGGTGCATGCCGTCGGATTCTTGCCAGAAGTTTTATCGGCGCTTGCTGGCGCCTACGGCGGTCGTGGAGATTTCGACCAGGCCCGGACATTATTGAATGCGGCTTTGGCAATGCTTGATGCGTCCAGCGTTTCATTTGATGATGCGGTTCGCTCAAGTATCGAACTGGCCTTCGGTCGAGTTGAACTGTGTGCGAAGAATGACGCAGAAGCTCTGACACATTTCGGTCGAGCGCTTGGTTTGTCAGAAGTCATTAACGCCAAGCCCATCGCGTTTGCAGCGCACTGCGCTTTAGCCGATTTGTATAAGGGACTCGGACAATTCGAACAAGCAGTTTTTCACCTCGAAGCAAAGTTCACGATTAATCAGTCGATCTTCAATGAAGGAACTGATGTCCGAATTAAGACTTTGCAAGTTGCTCACGAAGCCGAAGACTCGCGTCATCAAGCAGAGATATTGCGCTTGCGCACGAGTGAGCTTGAAGGTATGGTTCGTGGGCGAACGACCGAACTTGAACAATTCCAACTTGAAGCGCTCGAGCGTTTGGCAATTCTTGGCGAGTTCCGTGACACCGACACCGGCGAGCACACCGCTCGTGTTGGCGACATGTGCGCAGAGATTGCACACTTGCTCGACCAAGATCCGGCATGGTCGGAACGACTGCGTTCTGCTGCCCGACTACATGACATTGGTAAAGTTGCGATTCCCGATTCGATTTTGTTGAAGCCCGGACCGTTAACGCCAGCTGAATTTGAAGTGATGAAAACTCATACCACTCTCGGTGCGCGAATTTTGTCAGGAAGCACGTCGCCTTTGGTGCAATTGGCCGAAGAAGTGGCCCTGAATCACCACGAACGCTGGGATGGTTTGGGATACCCCAATCAAATCGGGGCGACCGATGTGCCATTGTCAGGGCGAATTTGCGCCGTAGCCGATGTATTTGATGCGTTGACAAGTGAACGGGTCTACAAAAAGGCTTGGGCGGTTGATGATGCGGTGCGCTATATCGCTCGTGCGGCGGGCACGCAGTTTGATCCGGCCGTGGTTGAAGCATTTATGAAAATTGCACAGTCAAGATTGGTGACTGACCCCAATTTTGCTGACTCAATCCGCTAGAACTGCTGTATGAGTTCACATATTGACAAAGCTCCCGTCATCGCTGGTGCCGAAGCATGGAGTCACGTGGGTAACAAGCGCATCGGTGCACTGTGTATCCATGGCTTTACCGGTAATCCTTCATCGATGCGCGGAGTTGCCAAAGCTTTTGTAGGTGCGGGGTACGACGTTGAATTACCGCGACTGCCAGGTCACGGTACGGCAGTCTCTGACATGATTCCGAGCCGTTGGAGCGACTGGTCCTTTGAAGTGGCTGCGGCTTATGCCCGTTTAGCTGCACGAGTTGACAAAGTTGTTGTCGCTGGATTGTCGATGGGTGGATCTTTGACTTTGTGGACTGCTCTGCAACAGCCCTCAGTATCAGGAATCATTTGTGTTAATCCAGCTTCTCAACCACAGGCCGAAGAAATGCTGGAGATGGTCAAAGGATTGTTGGCCGAAGGCACCGAAGTGTTTCCTGGAATTGGCTCAGACATTGCTGATCCAGAAGTGAAAGAAAGTTCGTACCCCGAAACTCCTTTGGCGCCTTTGGTGTCGATGGTTGAAGATGGCATCAGGCCGATGCTGTCGCGATACGGGTCATGCAAAATTCCGATGTTGTTGATTACATCGAAAAATGACCATGTTGTAGATCCTGCAACAAGTGATGAACTGGCGGCTCAATGGGGCGGACCAGTTGAACGTATTTTGCTCGATCGAAGTTTCCATGTGGCAACACAGGACTTCGACAAAGATTTCATAAACGAATCTGCACTGGCATTCGCTGCCAAAGTCACCGCGTGAGTTTTCTTTCGTATATCCCTAGCCCCGGGAGTGCAGCGATCCATATTGGGCCGCTGCAATTGCGTGCATACGGTTTGATGATCGCGCTTGGCGTCATCATCTCGGTTCGCATTTGGGGAAAGCGCATGACGTTGATAGGTGTTGGTGGTCCCGAAGAAGCCGCGTCAATCGCGACGTGGGCAGTGCCAGCCGGTGTGATTGGTGCGCGTCTTTATCATGTCGCCACCGAATGGAATCGTTTCTCGGGTCATTTGTTTGACATTGTAAAAATATGGAAAGGTGGCCTCGGTATTCCGGGTGGCATCTTGCTCGGTGCGATCGTTGGCGTTATGGTCGCCAAAAAACGCAACCTGGATATTGGTCAAATGTTGTGGGCAGTTGCGCCAGCGTTGCCGGTCGCGCAAGCAATTGGACGTTTGGGTAATTGGTGGAATCAAGAATTGTTTGGTCGACCCACGACATTGCCATGGGCGCTCAAGATTGATGCTGAACATATGCCCGATGGTTATGCACCTGGAACACTGTTTCACCCGACGTTTTTATACGAGGCAACTTGGAACCTTGCCTTGGCTGCATTGTTAGTTGTGCTTGGTCGTCGAATGATGACGTCGCGACCAGGTCGATTGATGGCTGTATACGTCGGTGGTTATGGCCTTGGTCGTTTCTGGGTTGAGGGATTACGCATCGACCCGGCCAAGAGTGGCGGTGGATTGCGACTCAATCAATGGACGGCGATTGTGATGATGGCGGGATGTTTGATCTATCTATTGATCGAAATACGTCGGGCTAAGAGTGTTTCAGAACTCACCGACTATCGTCAGGAAGATGTCGAACCAAACTGATCTAGTTCTCGTCTCTGTTGAAAAGCCGGGCATCGGAGTTATCACTCTGAATAACCCCGATCGCATGAATGCGTGGAGTGCTGCGATGTCGGCACAGTTCTTTGCCCGCCTTGAAGAATGTCGTCTCAACCCCGAAGTTCGCGTGGTCGTTGTGACTGGCGCAGGAAAAGGTTTTTGCCCCGGAGCCGACATGGACGCGCTTAATCAGATTCGAGCGAATCCCGCCGGTGGTGCCGGACCCGCGACTGGTGCTGGCCGATTTAGCGATTTCATTTCGTATCCCAAGCCGATCATCGCGGCAATGAATGGTGCCGCTGCTGGCGTCGGTTTTGTGTTGGCACTTTTCTGCGACCTTCGTTTTGCAGCAAGCGGTATCAAGCTCACAACTTCGTTTAGTCGTCGTGGATTGATTGCCGAATATGGTTCGTCATGGGCGTTGCCCAAGTTGATAGGGATGCCGCGAGCACTCGATTTGTTGTTGTCGGGCCGTGTCATTACTGCGGATGAGGCAGAACGTATGGGCCTAGTGAATCAGGTTGTGCCAGCCGAAGAACTCATGAGCCATGTGATGGCGTATGCATCTGACCTGGCTGAAAACTGCTGCCCAACTAGTTGGGCACATATGAAGAGGCAGGTGTACGGCGATTGGGAAATTGATGCCGACACTGCGACCACTAATTCAATTCACATGATGAATGCTTCGGTCATGCGACCTGATTTTCAAGAGGGTGTGCAGTCGTATCTCGATAAGCGCGCTCCGCAGTTCGCGCCGTTTACTGACTGATAGTTACTGACTGATAGAACGAAGTCTCTCGGCGAGTTGCTCGGGTACTACTGGGTTGAAGTATTCGCCAGCCCCAACTTCAGCTGCAGCAATGAAACGAGCAAGGCCTTTTTGACGCCATGGTGAAACGATTTCGATGCTCATCCACGCGTCGCTAACTGAACTATTTGCAGGTTGTTGGTTGATCCACATCATGTACGGCAGCGGAGTCTCAAAAAGTTGATCGAGACGATTGAACGTGGCGGTCAATAACGTGGCTAATTCATGACGTTGGTTTGATGAGAGTGAATGCAAGTCTCCGACCCGCTGGCGTGGGGCCAAAGTGACTGCCGTGGGAAAGACCGAGGCGAAAGGAACGTAACACGTCCACTCGGTGTTGTTGCTGATGACTCGTTCGGGAGTTTCGTCTGGCGTCCATGAAGATGCAAAGAGTTGACGCGGCCGTTCTGGGACATGGTCATATGAATAGATCTGACCATGCGGATGTGAAATAGTGGCACCAACTTCGGCGCCGCGATTTTCAAACACCAAGACGTAATCAACATCGGGCCGCGCCGCGAGTTGTGATGTGCGGTCGGCCCAAAGATTGATGACTTTCGTAGCTTGTTCAATTGAAAGCGAACCAAATGATGCGTTGTGATCGGTCGTATACAAAATGACTTCACAACGATCATCGGGCATGGGTGGCCAGCGATTGACAAACGACCGAACGTCGTAAGAGCCGGAAGCTTCGAGTCCACCGACACAAAATGGGCAATTTGATGTCACCGCGTTGGTGGCCAAATTGGGTCGCGCTTGTCGACTGCCAACAACGTGTACAACCGTCCCAAGAGCAGGGTCAACACGAAGATCTTGGTCCATATGTTTAGTCTCCCTCAAATACATATGAAGTTGAAATGTTTGGCGAAAATTGTTGCCTTTTGCGAGGGCTGGTCAAACGCTGTTGGTGCGAGGCTCGTCGCCTGCTCGCCTGCTCGCCGCTCTCCAACCGGATACCGCCGAAGCGGCAGTCAGAGAATCGATGATCGAGGCATCCGATGTTGTCGACCGACGACAGGCTGCGCCTGACAAATGGGCATCCTGTTCTGTCAAGAAATCCAAGGCCTGAGAACAGCTCTGTTTAGACGGGGACGAGTTCTTTTCCGTCTGATGTGTGGACGTGGGTGATTCCGGTGGTGTGGTCAATAGTTGTGGTGTAGCCCGCGGTTGCTTTATATCTGTTGTGTTTTCGACATAACGGGTCTCCGTTGTCGGGTGATGTTGTTCCGCCTTCGGACCATGGTGTGCGATGGTCGGCTTCACACGTCATTGCACTGCATCCTGGCCAAATACATTTTCTTCGTCGCAGAAAGATTGCTTCGCGTGACGAACCAGTGAATAAACGTGATTTTCGTCCGAGATCAATCACGGTGCTCGGTGAACTCATCACAACACGACGTACCTGGCCGATCATTGACGCAACGATCGCATCAAACGGATCAACCGTGACGCCGGCGGTGGTTTCGCAGCGGCGTGAACCAAACGAATCGGGTGAACCCAACAATGACGGCAATGGTGTGTCATTCAACAAAGCGGTGAGGGCGGTTTCATACGTTGCTGCATCGATCACGATGTTGACAACAGGTTCGGCTGGTGCGAACCGGCCGTTCGCGGCACTGGCGAAGATCGCATATAGGGCGTCGGCTCGTCGTTGTTTGGCGGTGCGAGCCAAATCTGAATACAAATCCAACCCTTTAGCGTCACGATCAGCAAGATCTTGGGCAAGTTCGGCTTGCACATACTTTTCGAACACTTCGAGCATGAACGCACCTTGAGCGGTGCCAACTTTGGCGTCAATGTAGACGACATCACCGACGGGGTGGACGGTGGCGTCGCGGTCTTCGTGAACACGTTCGCTGTCGCGGTGCGCGCCATCGGCGTCTGCATAATGTTCCCAGCGAATCATCACAGAATTGAAGTCTTCATACGGCATGTCTTGAGCGCGATCGGCCAACATGTCGACAAAAGCGGGAAGTTCAGCTGAGACTCGTTTGTTGGCGTGAGCGGCCGCCAGTCGGCGGACTTGGGCGACACCAATCGAGCCAGCCTGCAAACGTTCAGAGACCTGTGGGAACTCAACGACCATACGAGCGACTTTCACATGATGTTTCGCATCACCCGCACTGTACGAAATACCGGCCCGTAACCAGCCGGCCATGGTGGTGTGACCGTGATCGCGAAATGCACCGGTGCGATCAACTTCCGCGAGCACTTCTGCACGAGCTGCTTCGATAAACCGTGACGCTTTTTCAAGCTCAACCAAACGTGTCATCGCGTCGTCGCCATCAACGATCAAAGACTGAGCTGACCACGCAGCGCGCAGACCTGCGACGAGAAAACCACTGTTAATTTCAGCGATTTTTGTTGTCAGATCACGTGAGAACATATGTTCTTAGTATGCCAGTTGGGTGTGGCAAAAAGCAAATGAAATCAAGGGTTTTTTGAAAAAAGTTTTCAGCAACGCGGCCAGTGAAACTGGTGGCAACAACCAGTGAATAAGCCATCGTTTCTGCCACCAGAAAAGCCAACTCTGCGAGTCAACGACGAGCATCCCAGCAAACTGACATCAACATTCCGGCCTCCCAGGAATGTCTCACAACCTGATATTGGTCGTACGATTCGGGTCGTGATCGAGCATTTGTCGACCGAGACCACGAGCGTCGTTGTAGACGTGCGTCGGGGGATACCGGTGGTGCTTCATTGGGGCGCACGAATTGACGAGATACCCGAAACCTGGAGTCGTCCTCCCGTGCCGTATGGCGCGATTCAAGTCGTTGAACCAATTTCGATCGTGCCGATGCACGGTGATGGCTTTATGGGACGTCCAGGTTTTCAAGCCCACCGTCGTGGGGGCCGGCATTGGTCGCCCCGTTTTATGTACGAATCGCATTCGCTCACAAAGACTGATGAAGCTTCAACTCTTGAATGTCATGCCTTGGATGAAATCGCTGAATTGAGAATTGAAACGCACATCACTCTCACACATGACAGCGTTTTGAAAGTTCAATCAATGGTTGAGAACTTTGGTGACTCGCCATTAATGCTTGATGCATTCACGGTTTCATTGCCATTGCCGAGTCATGCCGAAGAACTTGGTGTCTTTGCCGGACGTTGGATTCGTGAATTTGATCTTCAGCGATTTGATTGGCCGTATGGCGCATGGACAAGCGAAAATCGTTTGGGTCGCACATCACATGAGCATCCTCCGTTCATCTGGTCAATGCAAACTGGTGCTGGAGAATGGGCTGGAGACGTGTGGGGAGTGCATGCAGCGTGGAGTGGCAATCACGTTGTCTATGCCGAGAAATTGCCCGATGGCCGTCGTTACATCCAAAGCGGCGAACTCTTCCATGCTGGCGAGATGTGTGTGTACGCCGGTGAAACTTTTAGTACAACTGAAGTGATTGGCGTGTATTCGTCGCGTGGTTTCACACCGGCGTCATGGGGATTTCACAACGAAGCCCGCCGACGCGCACCGCGCCAAAATCTTTCGCCGCGACCAGTTCATCTGAATACTTGGGAAGCGGTCTATTTCAATCATGATGTCAACAAGCTCAAAGAATTAGCCAATCGCGCCGCGGACGTGGGAATTGAGCGATTCGTTTTAGACGATGGGTGGTTTGGCGGTCGTCGTAACGATCGAACTGGTCTGGGTGACTGGTGGGTGTCAAGCGATGTTTATCCCGATGGATTGAAGCCATTGATTGATCATGTGACCGGCCTAGGTATGCAGTTCGGAATTTGGATTGAACCTGAAATGGTGAATCCCGATAGTGAACTATTGCGAGCGCATCCTGATTGGGCTCTTGCAACCGACGGCTACGACTCGGTTTTAGGTCGCAATCAGTTGGTGCTTGATCTTTCTCGTCAAGAAGCTTTTGATTATGTATTCACTCAGCTCGACGATCTGCTTGCAAACCACGACATCAGTTACATCAAGTGGGATATGAACCGTTGGCATGTTCAGGGTAGTAGTGCTGACGGTAAAGCCGGAACCCACGATCAAACTGTGGCGATGTATGCATTACTCGATGCGCTGCGTGAACGACACCCCGATGTTGAGTTTGAATCATGCGCATCAGGTGGCGGTCGTATTGATCATGAAATGTTGCGTCGTGTTGAACGAGTGTGGACAAGTGACAGCAATGATGCGCTTGAACGACAGTTCATCCAGCGGGGCGCATCAATGGTGATTCCGCCCGAAGTGATGGGCTCACATATCGGACCGTCTCGATCGCACACCACTGGTCGTCGGCATACGATGGCGTTTAGGGGAGTGACAGCACTCTTCGGGCACCTCGGAGTTGAAGCCGATATCACGCAGTGCGATGACGATGAGATTGCTCAACTCGCACAACTGATCGACATCTATCAGGGCTACCGCGATCTGTTGCACGGCGGCGACACCGTTCGTTTTGACACATTCGCTATCTCAGCAGGCACGAGCCTGGCGCATGGTGTTTATTCTCACGACCGCACCGAGGGCCTTTTGGCGTACTGCCAACTTTCATCGGCTACTTCGCTGACCCCTCCGACATGGCGAATCCCCGATTTGATTCCCGATCGTCAGTACCGCGTCGACATCGTGCCAACCGATCCGTCCGGTTCGGTCATGGTGGTTGGGCCAGCTTCGCAGCAGCCCGATTGGGTGGGGCGGGCGCAAAAAGGCGAGCCACTCAGCTACTTGGGAGAGTTTTTGGCCACGGTTGGCCTACCCGCGCCCATCATGTGGCCCGAATCGGCAGTGCTCGTCCACCTGTCCTGCTCGTAGCATTGAGGCGTGTCCAAATCACCTTCTGAACGAATCTCTGCTGAGGTCGTGGTCAAAGTTTCACGTTTGGCCCGTCTTGATGTCACGCCCGACGAAGTGCAACGCATCACCACGCAAATGGCGGGAATGCTTGAACACTTCGCTGACATCGATGCTCTCGACTTGAGCGATGTCGAGCCGATGACGCAGCCGTATCCGCTGTCGAATGTGTTCCGTGAAGACGTCGTGGTAACGGGTCTTGATCGTGAAGAAGTTTTGGCTAATGCGCCAGCTGCTGAAGACGGACGTTTCCGTGTTCCGCCGATCGTCGGATTGGACGGCTGAGATGACAACGCACGCAAACATTCCGACCACCGCTGCCGCTATTGCCGATGGAGTTCGCTCGGGCGCATTGAAGGCAGTCGATGTTCTAGAAGCCCACCTCGCGCAGATTGCTGCACGCGAAGTCGACATTCATGCGTTCAACTTGGTGACGGCCGATGAAGCTCGTGCAGCGGCTGCGCGTGTTGACGCTGATGTTGCCGCAGGCCGTGACCCCGGCGTTTTGGCTGGTGTGCCGATCGCGCTGAAAGACAACATGTGTACGCGCGGAATTCCGACAACATGTTCGTCAAAGATTCTTGAAGGCTGGCGTCCGCCCTACGACGCGACTGTTGTGCAGCGACTGGCCGCTGCCGGTGCAGTTGCGATTGGCAAAACCAACCTCGATGAATTTGCCATGGGCTCGAGCACCGAAAACTCAGCTTTTGGTGTCACGTTTAACCCCCGTGATATTTCGCGAGTTTCAGGTGGCTCAAGTGGTGGAAGTGCTGCTGCTGTTGCAGCAGGTTTCTCACCGATCAGTCTTGGCAGTGACACCGGTGGTTCAATTCGCCAACCCGCAGCACTGTGTGGCGTAGTTGGCGTCAAGCCCACCTACGGAACTGTGAGCCGTTACGGCTTAGTTGCTTATGCGAGCAGCCTCGATCAGATCGGTCCGTTCTCGACCGATGTGCGCGACTCGGCACTTGTGCTTGAAGCAATCAGCGGTCACGACCCGATGGACTCAACGTCGATTCCGCAAGCAGCGTTGTCACTGCAACACGTTTTGTCGCAAGGGGTTGAAGGATTGCGCGTTGGTCGAATTACTGACATGCCAAGTGGCGCCGACCCCGATGTCACCGAGCGACTAGAAGCCGCCTTCGATGCTTTGAAGGCAGCCGGCGCAACAATTGTCGATGTTGAAATGCCGTCGATGAAATATGCGCTTACCGCGTATTACCTCATTGCTCCGGCCGAAGCGAGCAGCAACTTGGCTCGTTACGACGGAGTGCGTTACGGAATGCGGGTCACTGCAACTGACACCAATGCGATGTACAGCGCAACCCGTACTGCTGGCTTTGGTGAAGAGGTCAAGCGCCGCATCATGCTCGGAACGTACGCATTGTCGGCTGGCTATTACGACGCCTATTACGGCAAGGCACTCAAGGTTCGTCGACTCATTAGCGATGACTTCGCTCGCGCCTACACCAAGGCCGATGTCTTGCTCACGCCAACGTCGCCCATTGTTGCGTTCCCTGTTGGTGAAAAGTCTGATGACCCGTTGGCGATGTACTTATGCGACATCTACACAATTCCGACCAACCTTGCTGGCCATCCAGCAATGAGCGTTCCATTCGGAACTGGTGCTCACGGTTTGCCAGTTGGCGTGCAAATCTTGGCCCCAACTTTGGGTGAACAAGTGATGTTTAAAGTTGCGGCGTCTCTTGAACGAAGCATGATCGCGGCCGGAGGTGCAAAGTGACTATTGCTGATAGCAAGTCTCAAGACAATGGAATCCAGTACGACATGAGCAAGAACGAAATCAAGGTTGCTCCTAACGACGGTTCTTACTTGCTCGATGGTTACGAACTTGTGTGTGGTCTAGAAGTTCACGTTGAACTTGCAACCGCAACAAAATTGTTCTCGGCAAGCGCGAACCGCTTTGGCGATGATCCGAACACACACATCGATCCGGTGACGCTCGGACTTCCTGGCGCCTTGCCGGTTTTGAATCGTCAAGCGGTTGAACTTGCGATGCGTATTGGTCTGGCTCTCAATTGCAAGGTTCAGCCGAGCACCTTCCACCGTAAGAACTACTTCTATCCCGATATGCCAAAGGCTTATCAAATCTCGCAGTACGACCAACCGATCAACGTCGATGGTTGGCTTGAACTGCCAGGTGGAAAGAGCATCGGAGTTGAGCGCGCTCACCTCGAAGAAGACACCGGCAAGAGCACGCACATCGGTGGAACTGGTGGACGTATTCACGGCAGCGATTATTCATTGATCGACTTCAACCGTGCTGGTGTGCCATTAGTTGAAATCGTGGGTCGTCCCGATATCGCCAGTCCAGAAGAAGCGCGTCAATATGTCACCGAACTTCGCCAGATTTTGGTTGCGGTTGGTGCTTCTGACGCGAAGATGGAAGAGGGCTCGATGCGTTGCGATGCCAACGTGAGTGTGCGCAAGCCGGGAACACCATTAGGTATTCGTTGCGAAATCAAAAACGTCAACTCGGTGCGTTCTTTGGGCCGAGCGATTGAATACGAAGCACGCCGCCAGATTGTGTTGCTCGAAGCTGGTGAAAAGATTCGTCAAGAGACTCGTCACTGGGATGAAACCGATGGTCGCACTCACACATTGCGCTCAAAAGAAGACGCCGACGACTATCGCTATTTCTTAGAGCCCGATCTCGTGCCCTTGAATCCCGATCAAGCATGGATTGATGCAGTGCGCGCTGCATTGCCGATGTTGCCGCGAGAACGTCGTTTGCGTTTGTCGCAAGCGACCGGCGCTCCAGCCGATGGTGAAGCAATCATGGTGGTTGTTGAACGAGGTCAAGACGATTATGTGATGTCAGTTGGTGAAGCAGGAGCTGATGTTGCTCGTGCGCTCGTTCATGTGAAAGAAGCCTTTGCCGAACAAGGCGCAAACCCGACAGTGCCCGCAGCCGATCTTGCACAAATGATCGTCATGGAAACTGGCGGCAAGTTGACCTCGACTCAAGCCAAAACCGTGTTGGCCGAAATTGTGGCCAACGGTGGAGGCGATGCCGTGGCGATCGCAGCAGCAAAAGGATTCGAGGCCATGGACAACTCGGCTCTTGAAGCCATCGTCGATCAGGTCATTGCCGAGCAGGCTGAAGCCTGGTCGAAGTATTGCGGTGGCGAACAAAAGGCCATGGGTGCCTTGGTCGGAGCCATCATGAAGGCCAGTCAAGGTAAAGCCGACGGCAAAGCTGTGACGGCGTTGCTTCTTGCCAAAAAGGGCTGAGATATACCGTTTCTTCGGGCATGACTTGCGGGCTTGCCTGCGTAGACATCGGGGTTGGGCGAATACTGTGTGGTCATGGGGATCACATCAAAACTTTCGCCGTTGCCACTTGACGATGCCGAAATTCTGAAGCAGTTACCTGAGGCAGAGCTTTTGGCGTTACTCACTGCTGTTGCGCATATCACCGACGACCTCGACGTGCTCGACGATCGGTTGTATCCAAACCTTCTGACTTTGCGTGAACCACAAAGTGGTTACACCGAAGAGCAACAAACCTTGGCGCGCGACATTGTGATGCGCGGCTTGCGCAAATTTCGTGATGACCAAAAAGGTATTCCGGCACGACCATCACTTGATCGTTTGCACACGATCATGCAATTTGTTGCTGGCGAACCAGTTAGCGAACGTTACGTACCATTGCTTCTCGAAGAGTTGGCTCTTGATGGCGATCAACTTCGTGCACCGCAGTGGAATAAATCATCAATCGCTCCCGATCGCGAATTTACAGCAATTATTATCGGCGCTGGCATGTCGGGTATCGCTGCGGCACATCGTCTTCGCCAAGCTGGAGTACCAGTCACCATCCTTGAAAAGAACGATGATGTTGGTGGTACGTGGCTCGAAAACAAATATCCCGGTTGTCGTGTTGATATTCAAAACCACATGTACAGCTACAGCTTTGCGCAGCGGCATGACTGGCCATTTTTCTTTAGCCCTCGCCAAGTTCTGCACGAGTACTTCCGTAACTGCGCCGAAGAATTCGGTTTGCTACCCATCATCAATTTTAAGACCGAAGTTGAATCTGCTGTTTGGGATGAAGATGCTCAGCAGTGGGTTGTGACGTCGATCAACGCTGCTGGCACCAAGCGAGTCGACCGAGCCAACATATTGGTCTCAGCAGTTGGCCAACTCAATCGACCGAATTATCCCGACATTGACGGCATTGATTCATTCGCCGGTGAATCCTTCCATTCGGCGACTTGGAATTTCAATGTTGATCTCACTGGCAAAAAAGTTGCCGTCATCGGAACAGGTGCCAGTGCGTGCCAATTCATTCCGCAGGTCGCCAAACAAGCTGGCGAGCTGTTTGTGTTCCAGCGCACGACCCCGTGGATGATTCCGGCACCGCGTTATCAAGAAACTGTTCCGAATGGTTTCAACTGGATGCTGTCGCACGTTCCGTTCTACGCCGAGTGGTATCGCTTCTCAATGTTCTGGCGTGGTGCCGAAGGTATGTTGCCCGCGGCAACAGTTGATCCTGAATATCCGCCAACAGAAAAGTCAGTCGGTCTCATGAACGAGATTATGCGACAGATGTTGATCGAATGGACCAACGCATTGACTGAAGGCGACGAAACATTACGTGCTCAGTTAACCCCGAATTATCCGCCCCTTTCGAAGCGCTTTGTAGTGGACGATGGTGCATTTGCTCTCACATTGCGTCAACCACATGTGAGTTTGGTGACCGACAAGATTGAACGCATTGAATCCACGGGTATTCGCACAGCAGATGGGCAACTTCGTGAAGTTGATGTGATCATTTACGGAACCGGTTTTAAGGCCAGTCAGTTCTTGACACCAATGAAGGTGACCGGCCGCAACAAGACCGATCTTCACGAACAATGGGCTGGTGACGCCCGCGCCTATTTGGGTGTTGTCATCCCGAACTTCCCGAATTTCTTCTGTTTGTACGGTCCTAACACCAACATCGTCGCAAATGGATCAATCATCTATTTCAGCGAGTGCGAGGTGTACTACTTGGTTGAGTGCGCAAAGATGTTGCTCGAATCAAACTGGGGTTCGCTTGATCCGTTGCAAGAAGTTCACGACGAATACAACGAACGTATTGACGCAGCCAACAAACTGCGTACATGGGGCTTTTCGACGGTGAGCAGTTGGTATAAAAATGCCCACGGTCGCACCGCGCAAAACTGGCCGTTCAGCGTTCTTGAGTTCTGGGAACAAACTCGGGTGCCCGAAAGCAGCGATTACAAATTAGTTTCACAGTAAGCACGACTATCGGGGTTGTTATGAGCGAGCACATCAAATACTCACGTGACGGCAAGATCGGCACGATCACGATTGATCGTCCTGAAAAGAAGAATGCGATGACATTTGCGATACTTTTTGATTTCATCGAAACAGTGCAACACGCGGGCGAAGATGACATTGCGGCATTAGTGATCACTGGAGTCCCCGGTGCATTTTGTGCGGGAACCGATTTGGCAGATCTGTCAACGATCCCTGGTGCGCAACGCGGTTTACGTGGTTCAGCCGAAGAGACCGATAAATGGTGGCCGATTGTGCAGTGTCCGAAGCCAACGATCTGCGCGATTGATGGACCCGCAGTTGGCATGGGTGCCGAGTTCACGTCGCAATGCGATATTCGCTTGGCATCAAATAATGCGAAGTTTGCCTGGAACTTCGTGCACCGCGGACTTGTGCCCGACACTGGTGCCGGAACCTGGTTATTGCCCCGCATCATTGGTGTTCAAAATGCGCTGCGACTTACTTACACCGGCGACATGATTGATGCCGCCGAAGCATTGCGTCTTGGTTATGTTCTCGAAGTCGTCGAGTCCACTGAGCTATTGCCTCGGGCCTATGAACTTGCCGAACGAATCGCCACTGGTTCGCCACATAGTTTGAAACTCATTAAAGAACTCACCTACATGGGTCTGACTGCTCCAGTTTCAGAACATATGGAACGCCACACATCGGCCATGTCAGCAAGTTTCAAGAGTGATGATCATCGTGAAGGTGTGGCCTCGTTTCTTGAACGGCGGCCCGCGAATTTCACTGGACGTTAAGCCAAGCGTCACCCTTTTTATGAAGATCTCTACTAACCGATCGGTAACGATGTCATTATGAGAATTTTGCTGACCAACGACGATGGAATCGATTCAGTCGGATTGCACGTTTTAGCTCGTGCGATGCGTCCTTTTGGTGAAGTAGTGATTGCCGCCCCCGATCGCGAGTTTTCTGGTGCTGGAGCCGCACTTGGTGCATTGCATCTCATCCAACCAGAAGTACATCGCGCGCATGTTGACGGTATTGATGAAGCATGGGCAGTCACTGGGCCGCCGGCACTTTGTGTGATGTTCTCGCGTCTTGGTGCATTTGGTGCGCCATTCGATCTTGTTGTTTCGGGCATCAACCCAGGCGCAAATGTGGGTCGGTCGGTGTATCACTCCGGAACTGTGGGCGCTGCTCTCACCGCTCGCAATGGTTTGATCTCAGGTATCGCCGTCAGCCAAGCCGTCACCGGATTTGGCGTCGAAGGCCAAGGCTGGGATGAAATGTTGGTTGGTCAAAAGTGGGAAACTGCCGCGTCAGTAGCAGCGGCCTTTGTCGAAGGATTGGTGGCCAACATGCCGACCAACCCGATTGTGGTCAATATCAATGTGCCCAACACCGAACTCAGCGAAATCAAAGGCTGGAAGTCGGCTCGTCTTGGTCATGAACCGCCACGTCGAATGAGTACTGCGAATCTTGAACCCAAAGAGGGTCATGAAGGAAGTTTCTACGTCCGCATGGCATGGGGCGATGCTGCTGAACTACCAACTGACACCGATGGCGGAATGGTTGCCGATGGATATGTCGCAGTGAGCTATCTCAGTTCAATTGTCAATTCAGAACGAGATGACGTTGAAGCTGCCGAGTTGGCAATGACGCGTTTGATTGCTGGGAATTAATCGCGTTCGTTTTAAAGAACGATGACTGGTGTACCAATTTGGGCGAAGTCCCAAGTAAAGGCGGCATCAAGATTGGCTTGGCGCTGACATCCACCAGACAAACGAGTACCAAGTTCGGCATCAGTTTGATACGGCGTGTTGTCTTTGACGTGAATTGGTAGTGCATGGAAACCGATCGCACCAATGTCGGTCTTCAGCCAGCGCACCATCTTGTAGAGATACGCCTTGCCATTCCACGCGGTTGACACATCTGAGCGGCTATACACGGCGTGAGTGCCACGGGTTTCATTGTTGTATTTACTGCCAGAAACCAACCATGAACGGATGACAATGTTGTCATCGCCGACAGCCCAAATACGTTGGCCGGCTCGGTCATAAACCAATCGTCGGCCAGTACCTGAATTTGCGGGAAGCGGGGGAGCGTCTGGTCCGCTTGTTGCAACTGACGAAAGTTCGTATCCGAGAAGATCGACCGCGCCGGGCGCTGGAGGCGGGGTATGAATGACGAGCGATGTTTCGTCGGGCCACACGCCTAGTGAAAGAGCAGTTTCGCGGCCAGTTTTTCCATCAACAAAAAGATCGCGGGAGGTTTGCAATTTCTTGACTGCGTTAACGGTCTCATTGTCGTAGTTGCCAGTCGCAGTACCAGTTAAGAACCCCGCTGTGATCAAGGCGTTCTGAAGACAGGTGACACTTTCGCCGATGTCTCCACTTGCGAGCGAACGAACTGTCATGGCGCACGCAGTTGTTGCGGTGGGGTCGTCGCCAGCAAGGTCTTGGACTTCGGCGACTGGAACACTTGAATCAACGGCAACAACGGTCGTGGTGGTCGCATCACCAATGGGAGCAATATCAACAATTGAGTTTTCGATAGCGGCGGAAGTTCCAGGTGACGTTGCGCCAGTGCCTGATCCGCCACTTAACGCGGCGACGACGAGGCAACCAAGTGCGACGACGCCGATACCGGCCATCATAATTTTGCGTTGTTGAGGTGTTGTCATAAAGAGGTCATCGGAACTAGTTGCGGCCGAAAACTACGGCGACCTCAGGATACTCAGCGACAGCACACTGGTGTTGGCATGGTGACGATAGTCAAACCAATCTTGAGTCATTCCTAAATTTTGAACCCTGCCGAGATTCTGCAGCTGTTCTCCTAATGGCGCATGAAAGCCATGTGTTGCCTTCAAAGAGACCGATATGGCAATATCGGGGATGTCAAAAACACGTTGGACCACTGCAAATATTCCGAATCTCACAGACCAAACAATCTGTATCACCGGAGCGAACTCGGGTCTTGGACTCGAAGCAACTCGCAATCTTGTGGGGGCGGGAGCTCATGTGATCATGGCATGTCGCAATATCGAGAAAGCAGAGGTAGCCGCCCAAAGCGTGCGTGCCGGCAAAGGTTCGGTTGAGGTCCGGCAATTGGACTTAGCAAGTCTCGCTTCGGTTCGTGAATTCAGCGAAAAGTTGCTTGCTGATGGTATTGCACTTGATGGACTCATGAATAACGCCGGACTTATGGCGCTTGACCAAAGCCGAACCGAGGATGGATTTGAAACTCAAATAGGAGTGAATCATCTCGGTCATTTTGCGTTGACAGGATTGTTGCTTACTTCATTGATGAAGCGAGCAAATAGTCGCATCGTGAATGTGTCGAGCATGGGACATATTCCCGGTAAAATTCATTTGGATGACCTGATGTGCGATCAACGTAAGTACAACCGCTGGGGAGCGTACTTCCAAAGTAAGTTGGCCAACATCTTGTTTACCAATGAACTTGAACGACGATTGCGAGAGACCCAATTAACGACGATTGCGTTAGCTGCTCATCCTGGTACTGCACGGACCGAACTTGGTAAGACCGGCACTTCAGCAACGAACTTTGTGATGCGGCGAGTGGCACCTGTTATGACGCGGACGGGCGTTCAGGGCTGCGAATCTCAAGTTCGTGCAATGGTTGATTCACATGCGAAAGGTCGTGAGTATTACGGACCGAAGTACCAAATGTTTGGCCAGCCAGTCAAGGTCACCCCGAGCAAGCGTGCGCGTAACATGAATGATGCACGACGATTGTGGGAACTGAGTGAAGAACTGACTGGTGTGAAGTACTCGTTTTAGTTAGTGGGCTTCACTTCATTCAGTTCAATGCGATTGCCGCTGGGGTCATAAATGAAAATTTGACGATTCACCCCAACCAATTCTGGAGCAAGGCGATATTTCAAACCCTTGGCATCTAAGTGTCGAGCGCAGTCATCGATATCGGTAACTGCGAGTGCAAAATGCTGGTTGCGATCAATGACTGCTTCTGGTCGAACGAAAAGATGCAACTCTTGCGGGCCGATACGTAGCCAGGCCCCATCAATTGTGAAACCAGGTCGATCAAATGACGTGAAGCCCAGTCCATCAACGTAAAAATCGAGCGCTTCGGGAAGTGAATGGATATTCACATTGACATGATGTATTCCGAGTACTTCCATTGTTCTCAGACTAATGAACTAAGGTTCACAACTAATAACCAAAAGTATTCATCAAAATTGAAAGTTAAGGTGTTTGTAATGTCTAAAGAGTGGGGTCCCCTCGCAGGTTTAATTGGAGAATGGCAAGGTCAAGGTGGTCTTGACACTTCATATTCACATAGTCGTGGCGAAGTGTGGAATACGCCTTATCTTGAGAAGGTCACGATGAAGCCGTTCGGCCCAGTCGAAAATGGTTCGCAATCTTTGTATGGGCTTGATTACAAGACCGCCATGTGGCGCGATGATGAAACCAACCCATTCCACACCGAAGTTGGATATTGGTTGTGGGATGCGGCTACTGGCGAAGTTCTTCGGGGTTTTGTTGTTCCCCGTGGAATCGTCGTTTTGGCTGGCGGTAGGACAACTGCAGATTCCAAAGAATTCACGATGAGTGCCGAACTTGGTTCGTCAAGTTATGCAATTGGTGAAAACACTTACCTCGGTCAGCATGCCAGTACTCGGGCGTACACCGTAACGGTCACTGTTCACGGTGCAGATTCGTGGAGCTATACAGAAAACAGCAGCCTGAAGATGGATCAGTTCCCTGACATTTTCCCGCATACAGACAGCGCAACCCTCACACGCGTAAACTGAAATGAAACGCGCGATTGTTTTATCGCATCGCGCGGTTGCGCATGAATTAGGAAATATTGGTACTTGGTTTGAACTACGTGAATATGAAGTGATTCATGTGTACCGAGAAGATGAACCTGTCTCCCTTGACAATGTCGAGGGAGACATTCTTTTTGTGCTGGGCTCACCTCATTCGGTTGCCGACGGTTATTCCCTGGGGCCGGCACAACAAGAAATTGAATTGGTTCGCCAGTGGGTTTCTAGCGATCGACAGTTTGTAGGTATTTGCTTCGGAGCTCAGGTGTTGGCTTGTGCTCTAGGTGGAAGCGTTCGCCGAATGGATCAAACTTTTCGTGCGTTCACCGAAATGACTCTGACACCATCCGCACCCGAAGTTGTTCAGGGAAACTGGGCGGTGTGGCATGAAGACGCGATTACGGCACCCGTCGGTGCCGAAGTGATGGCACGTCTGCCGCATGCCGACACAATCTTCCGTGTGGGGAATGCGTGGGCTATTCAAGCGCATATTGAATTCACGAGCGACATCGTTAAGCGTTTAGCAACAACATTCAATGTCAATACACCTGATGTTGTTGCATTAGTTGACGGACTTCGTGCGAATGAGGATGACCACTCGCAACATACTCACCAACTTCTTGATTACATCACAAACTAATTGCTGGCGTCGCGGGGAAGTCCGAGGATTTTCTCGCCGATAATTGATCGTTGAATCTGATCGGTTCCACCGGCGATTGATTGTGCGGGCGTACTCACCAGTACTTCGGCAATCGTTGCATCGTGCGCATGATCGCCGTTCTGCAACATTCCGTGAGCGCCGCTAATCAACGTGTGAACTTGGTGAGCTATACGTGAAACTTCGGAAGCAGCCAACTTGCCAATCGAACCTTCAGGTCCAGGCGGGCGACCAAGCGCGCGAGCTGCACGAGCACGTAACGCGGTCCACTCATTCATTTTCTGGAAAGACAACAACGCCGCAATGTTTTGTCGAATCACTGGGTCGTTTGAGACCCCAAGTGCTTGGGCTCGTTCAACAACAAGGTCGACTCGGCCGGCACGTTGCGGGTACCACACATATGTTTTGAAATGTTCTTCGGCCTCATGTTCGGCTTCACGAACCGCACGACTCTCTATCGCATTGTTTTGGGCGAATTTCGGTCGACGCATGGTTGAGAAAGTTCGTTCGTGCGCAAGAGTCGCACGCGCAACTCGCCAACCATCGTCGAGGGTGCCGAGAATCATGTTGGCCGGAATACGAGCATCGGTCATGAAAACTTCGTTAAACGACGAGTGATAGTTCATCTGTTTGATTGGTCGTACTTCAACGCCCGGCTGACGCATTGGCAAAACGAAATACGTAATTCCGTGATGCTTTGAACCATCTCGATTCGTGCGAGCCAACAACATTCCGTAGTCGGCATGATGGGCGCTGGTATTCCATACCTTCTGCCCATTGATGACCCACTCATCGCCATCGAGTACCGCCGAGGCTAAGAGACTCGCCAAATCTGATCCGGCACCCGGTTCGCTAAAGAGTTGGCACCAAGTTTTTTCACCGGTCAATGTTTGACGCAAGATGAGTCTCTTCAATTCGTCTGAACCATGTTCGACAATGGTGGGTGCTGCCAACGACATTCCGCTACCAAGTGGATTGCCAACTGCACCAATGAGGCGCAGTTCTTCGGCGACTATCTGATCGGCCCACGCAGGGAGGTTGTGTCCGAACCACTCGCTTGACCAGGATGGAACTGCCCAGCCTGCGTCAACAAGTCGTTCACGCCAAGCCTGCAGCGATAGTTGTGGGTCCCAATTGGCCTGTAACCAATCCCGAACTTCTTGTTGAACGGTTTCGCGAGTGACTGCGCTCATTGTGAACCCTCGTCGGGATCGGAAAGTTTGCAGGCGCGAATCCAGATTTCGGTCAATGTTTGTTCGGCGGCATCGTCGTCGTAGGTGTCGCCTCCGACATGTAGCCACTGCGCAAAGCCCGACAACATCGAAACCAATGCTGCTGCGGTGAGTGACGCATCAAGATCGGGATCGGCCCAACCTTTGCTTTGCCAACGACGTATCGATGTTGCAACACGAGTGATGTGTTGTTGGCGTGACTGCAACCTTTGCTTTTTGATTTCTTCATCATGCGCTGATGCTTCATCGACTAAGCGGTACAAATCGGCATTGCGACGTACCACAGTAAGATAATTTCTATTAGAAATACGCAGATTCTCAATAGGGTTGCCCGAACGTTTGCGTTCAAAGGCGACAACATCGCTTGCAACTTCACGGTCAATCGTTGCTGCCAGGTGCCGGAACACATCGATCTTTGATTCGAAGTAGGTATAGAAACTTCCGCGGGCCACATCGGCCTTGGTGACGATGTGCTCAATCGTGGTGTTGGTGTACCCGTAGCGATCAAACTCGGCTCGTGCTGCATCAAGAATGATGTGGCGGGTGCGAGTTGCTTTACTGGTCGGTGAACTTTCAACCGAGGCTCGGCGCACTGCCGCCACTCCACTTGGTGTGAAACCACCGCGCGTCGTTGAACTTTCACTCATGCGTAGACCATCACGAATCGTTCATTGACACTGAAGCACGACGAAAGAGGTCGGCTTGTATTTCCATCGCTCGCAAGTAGCCATCAAGTGTGCGTTGACGTGGTTCAGGAACAAAGTGCGTCACACCAATCTCGCGATAGTGATCAATCTCGGCCAAGATCAGATCGTTGTCATCTTCGAGCGCATCCCAGCGGGTACGCATTGATATCGGAAAAGATTGCTCGGGACGACCTGCACGCAACTTTTTTACTCGACGCTCGGTTTGTTCGGGGCTTAAGAATGCTCCGTGCCAGCCATCGCCAACATCAATGGCGCGACGCAATGCAATATCGGCGTGTCCGCCAATCCACAGCGGCACGTGTCGCAATGGTTGTGGCTTGGTGCGCATTGACACAAAGTGGGCATCGTGAACGGGGAAGTCGGCAGTGATGTGGTCGTCAGTCCAGACTCTTCGCAAGATTTCAATTGCTTCGTCGGTGCGAGGTCCGCGTTCGGCAAATGGAACGCCAAGGGCATTGAATTCGGCTTCGAGCCAACCTGCCGCGATTCCGAGAATCACCCGACCGCCGCTCATATGGTCGAGCGAGGCAACCATCTTGGCGACCGCCAACGGGTTGCGCATCGGCAGAACCAACACGGTCGTTCCGAGCCCAACGCGCTTGGTGTACGCGGCAGCCCACGTCATCGCAATGAAGGGTTCGAAGATGTAGGCCGATGGGGGATAGTCGGCACCGGTGGGCACGGCGAGGTGGTCACTGACCCAGACATCGGCATAACCCAAATCTTCGGCCAACACGGCAGCGCGCTGAATAGCTTCCCCTGAAGACGCCGGACCCGCTTGAGGTAAATGAATGCCCGCAGTTGCTGGGTTAATTTCAACCATGCCCTTACCGTAGCCGTTTTCGACATCAATGTCGAAACTGTGACTTAAACGCACTATGGTAAATCTTGTGATCGAACAACATCTTGAAATTCAGACCGCCGAAGGTTCAATGTCAACTTACGTTGTGCACCCCGAAGGACCTGGTCCGTTTCCAGTTGTCTTGTTTTTGATGGATGCACCAGGCAAACGTCCGTTACTTCACTCAATGGCGCAACGAATTGCCGACGACGGCCACTACGTCATGTTGCCCAACTTGTATTACCGAACAACGCCAGCTTTTGAACTTGATTTTTCAAGCAAAGAATCTTTTCAACGCATGAGTGAGCTGATGCGCACAATCGGCAATCGAATGGTTGTTCGCGATGCCAGTGAATTGCTTGCATTCGCCGAAAACGAATCGGTAGCAGATGCATCGACTGTCGGCTGTGTCGGTTATTGCATGTCTGGCCCGATTGCGTTGTTCATCGCCGCCGAACTTGCAGACCGTGTGAAAGCCGCAGCATCGTTCTACGGAGTTCGCCTAGTCACTGATTCTCCCGATTCACCGCATGCTCGTCTTGGCGACGTACGCGGTGAGATTTATGTGGGTTGCGCCGAACACGATGATTATGTTCCTCTCGTAATGGTGGACCAGTTCGAAGAGGCAATGAAAACTACGGGAGTCAAGGGAAGTATTGAACGATATTGGGGCAACCATCACGGTTTTGCCTTTAACGATCGCCCGGCTTACGACGCAGTCGCCGATGCTCGGCACTGGGAAGTATTGCTCGATCTGTTCAAGCGCAATTTGATTGGTGGATGACGCATTCATGAATGCTGTTGCATCCGAACCGTATGTCGCCATTGAAAAAATCAGCGACTATGTCTATTCCGTTCGGCTGTGTCGTGGTCCGAACAATTTCTTTTCGTATCTAATGATCGCAGCGGTGGCTGATGCGCTTGAGCAACTTGATGCCAATGACGATTGTCGGGTTGTGGTGTTGTGTGCTGACGGAAAAAACTTCTGCGCAGGAGCCGACTTCTCGGGATCTGCGCCCGCATATTCGACTGCCGATCTTTATGGGGCAGCTGAGCGTCTATTTCGAACTCGCAAACCGATTATTGCTGCGGTACAAGGTGCGGCAATCGGAGGTGGCCTGGGATTAGCAATGGCGGTTGATTTTCGTGTGATGTCAACGGAGACCCGCGTCAGTGCCAACTTCTCGCAACTTGGCTTTCATCATGGGTTTGGTTTGTCGGTCACTTTGCCTCGTGTTATTGGCGAGCAGCGTACTGCGGAACTCTTAATGACTGGTCGACGTATTGATGGAGTAGTGGCATACGCCCTCGGTCTTGCGGATCGTTTGGCGGAGCCCGAAAACTTGCTTAAAGAAACCCTTGAATTAGCCAATGAAATCGCCCTTTCGGCGCCTTTGGCAGTCGAATCAATTCGGGCAACTCTTCGGGGAAACATCGCCGACCAAGTACATGCCGCAACGCAACACGAGATGGCAGAACAATTGCGATTGCGTCAAACCAATGATTTTGCTGAAGGCGCTAAAGCAATGGCTGAACGCCGTACGCCAAATTTCAAACGTTCGTAATTTCAAATGATCGCATTGCAAGGAGCAAACAATGACCACAATTAAAAAGTCGCCAGTCGCAGGCATCATGACAGTCGCCGACATGATGCAGCCCAAAGATTTGATTGAGCATGTGCAACGCCTTGAATCAATCGGGCATGAGTCGGCTTGGCTCCCCGATATCTTCGGTCGCGAAATTTATGTGACCGCTGGGTTTATCTTGCATCACACCACCAAGATCAAGGTCGCATCGGGTATCGCTCACATGTATGGGCGCGATGCAATCTGCAGTTCGCAAGCTGCACGAACATTGTCCGAGCTATCTGGTGGTCGCTTTATCCAGGGTCTTGGTGTTTCAAACACGATCGCGTCTGAAATGCGAGGCATCCCGTGGGAAAACCCGGTGCAGAAGACCCGCGAGTATGTCAACGCATTGCGCGGTCCACTGCCCATCATGGCTCCGGCGGTTTATGAACCTGTCCCGATTTACATCGCTGCCCACGGACCCAAGATGTTGGCAGTTGCTGGAGAAGTCGCCGATGGCGCCAACACCTATATGCAAACGCCTGAACACACCACGCACGCCCGAGGATTGGTTGGTGCTGACAAAGTTCTCAATGTGGTGCTTCCATGTTGTTTGACGACCGATCCCGCAATTGGTCGTGCCGTTGGCCGCGCCATGGTGTCGATCTATTTGCCGCTACCGGCTTACCAACGCCAATGGGCATCACAAGGTTTTGATGAATCCGATTGGACAAATGGTGGAAGCGATCGGTTGGTCGATACCTATGTGGCGTGGGGAAGTATTGAGACCATTCGCAACCGTATGCAAGAGCACATCGACGCAGGTGCGAATTCAATCGTCATTGCCGCTGGTGGCTACAGCCCCGAAAACTCATGGGAATTACTTGAGGCAACTTCGCCGTAATGGCGAGTTGAAGATTTATGAGCGCAGGGTATTGCGCTTGATTTCATCCAAAATTTCTGGAATGCGCGCTTGGGGCAAGTTGTGACCCATATCGGGGAATGCCAAGAGTCGTGCACCAGGTATGGCCTTAGTCGTTGCGTGGCCACCAGAGGGTTGCACGAGTCCATCTTCGAGTCCGTGAACAACGAGAGTCGGCACATTGAGTTTCTTCAATTGTGGCGTACGGTCGGGGCTCGCCATAATCGCGGCCATCTGACGGGCGGTTCCGTCGGGAGTGAAGTCGCGCTCAAGTGAAAGCTTTGCAACTTCACGGATTTCTAATTCGTCATACAGCGAACCTGAGAACAACTTGAACAGCGAAGCTTGACGATCGGCAAAAGTTTCCTTACTTCCGCCCGTCAACTTGAGGGCACGCACAACGACTGATGTCTTTGGTCGGCCAACTCGAGGATTGCCTGTGGTTGACATGATTGACGTCAGCGAACGCACCCGACTTGGGTGCTCGATTGCCATTGTCTGAGCGATCATTCCACCCATTGACATGCCAACGACGTGGGCTCGTTCAATATTGAGTGCATCAAGAAGTCCGACTGCGTCTTTGGCCATATCGCTTAACAGATAAGCCGACTTAGCGAATCGCCGAGAAATAGAGAACAGTGCCGACTGCAGTTTGGTCGGAGGTGCGGCGTCGATCTTGGTGGATAAGCCAATGTCGCGGTTGTCAAAGGTAACGACCTTGAAACCTCGATCGACAAGACCAGCGATGAACGAACTTGGCCAAGCAACGAGTTGCCCACCAAGACCCATCACGAGCAGTAACGGGTCGCCTTCGCCGTGTACTTCGTATTCAAGGGTGATGCCGGTTGAAACAGTGGTTGATGCCATGAAGACAAACTACCTCACGATGTTTGTCTGTTCTTGATGAGTGTGTGGGCTGAGAGTTTGGAACATACTGACTTTCGTCCCATGTCTTTGATATTTGGCTGTCGTATTGTTGTCAGGTATGAGATTGAGGCGTTTTGTTGTAGTCCTTGGGTTGTTGTCGATCTCCATTTTTGTGAGTTGTGGTGGTCAATCTTTCGAACCTATGGCGACCGATACTGGGTCAGTGCCGGTTGACGAAACGACCGTTGCCGTCGCCATATCATCTTCTCTTGCGCCGACAACGTCAGTTGTCCTGTCGCAACAATCAATGGTTGGCGTGTACTTCATGAAGAACGAATTGATATCAGTCGTTGGTCATCTGGTTGCAACACCAAATATCGACGAAGCTCTGCATAGTTTGTTGTTGGGACCAACGGCTGCTGAAATCGGAGACGGTGTGGTGTCATATATTCCGCAAGGAACTCAGTTGTTGGACGTCAAAGTCAAAGGTACGACTGCACTCATTGATATGTCAAAGGAATTCGCGACTGGCGGCGGAAGCTTGTCAATAATGGGGCGCATCGCAGAAGTTGTTTATACGGCCACTTCATTTTCAGAAGTCGAGCGAGTGACGATCCGCATCGGTGGTCTATCTGTAGAACAAATCGGCGGCGAGGGAATCGATGTCTCTGATATCGGGCGGTCAGACTTCGTTGATTTTTCACCGCTTATCCTCGTTGATTCGCCAGTGCCACACCAGATTGTGAGTCACGATATTCGCATACAGGGAATGTCAAACACGTTTGAAGCAGGGATCAATTATCAGATTCTTTCAACTGATTCGACTGTGATCTACGAGGGCTACACCATGGCTTCATCAGGAACCGGCACATGGGGAACCTTTGATCACTTGATTGAGACTTTGCCGGCAGATGTGAACGGTGAAGTTGTTCTGAAAGTTTTTGAATACTCATCCAAAGACAGCGAACCAATCAATGCGGTCTTTATTCCTCTAACGGTGGAGTGAACACACCAACGATGACGAGTTGATCTGAAAATCAAGGAAGAGCGATGATTGCTTCATGTTCGAGCGTTGCAATGATGCGTCCATCAATTTTGATCTGAACGTCAAGGATGGCCCGCTCGCCGTGTGATTGAAAACGCCGGACCACCGTTGATTTGACGGCTGCGACAGATCCGCCATGGGCGATTCCGTGATGGCGAATGATGCTGCGGGTGTGAATCCAACTGCCCCGGGCTACGAATTGATGAACAGCGTTGTTGGCAAGGGCTGGCCAGACCGCAGGATGCACATAATTGTTCGCCAAACAGAAGTCGAGATCATCGCC
>Ga0214919_10002165_pt1 | contig 31176 bp, 20 predicted proteins | sample LL1503_MetaG_FD_177994 | JGI IMG/M metagenome (GOLD analysis project Ga0214919, IMG submission 177994) | Freshwater microbial communities from Lake Lanier, Atlanta, Georgia, United States - LL-1503 | ecosystem: Environmental > Aquatic > Freshwater > Lake | place: USA: Georgia | collected... | reverse complement strand
ATCATGTAAATACTATTTTAAATACTTATAAGACTAACAATATTTAAATCATTAAAGCCAATATAAAAATAATTATGCCTTATGGAATCTCTCGCAAATTTTTTTTGATTTTTTAGTGTAAAATTTTTCTTGAATATGTAAAATTTTTCTTAAATTAATAATATTAGCACCAAAGATAAAAATAAGTTTAATAGAAAAACAAATATAAAAAAAATATATAAGTAATTATATATATGATATATCAAATTGTATCACCTGTATATAGAACAATTCAAGGAGATTCTTTTAAAGAAGCTATTAAAAATTATGTTAAATTCAATCATAATTTAAATATTAGAGATTTAATAATTAAAGATCAACTTAATAATACATATGAAGCAAAATTAAGATATTATATGGAAAATCAAAGAAATAAAGTGGGTATTGATGTATATCCTTATACAGTAGCACCAATTATTGCTACACAACCAATTATTGCTACACAACCAATTATTGCTACACAACCAATTATTACTACACGTAATAGTCCTTTTTATGCAACTGCAAATAATATAATAATTAAAAGACCTGGATTTTATTAATTTAAGAAAAAATTTATACTAAAAAATCAAAAAAAATTTGCGTGAAATTTTATAAATCAAAAGTATATTTAGTGTATATTAAATTTATTATATCTAGTGAATATGTCATTATATTATTTTTATAAAAAAATAATATAAAAATGTGTAAAATTTTTCTTAAATTAATAATATAATATAACATAATATAATATAATATAATGAAATTAATTGAAAATTTTAATGTAGGAACAACTATAATAGAAGCAGGTGGTAAAGAAGGTTTAAAACAATTAATAAAAGAAGCAGCTGAACAAGTTGCAAAAGCTGCAGCAGAAAAAAAAGCACTAAATGAACTTGCAGAACAAACAACAAAGCAGATAAACGATGAAATGGCAAAAGCTGCTATAGAAAATATAACAAAAGCATTGAAAATAAAATTAGAAGAAAGTTTAGCAAAAAAAGTAGCAAAAGAAACAGAAGAAAAAGTAGCAACTGAACTTTTAAACAAATTAAATAAAGAATTAACAGAAAAAATAGCAGCAGAAACAGAAGAAAAAGCAGCAAAAGAACTTGCTGCTAAAACAACAAAAGAAACAGCAGAGAGATTAACAAAAGAAGCAAATGAAACAGCAGGAAAGACATTAGAAGAAAAAGCCGCTAATGAAGCTGCTGCTTTAGCAGCACAAACTGCTGCTAAAAAAGCACAAGGTGAACTTGATGATTTTGTAAAACAAATAGATTTTACACCACCACCACCACCTTTAAATGCAACTAATAAAATAGTAGGAGACATTTCAGATGATATGGTAAAAAATGATAATTTATTTAATAATATGGATCCAAATTTTACAAAAACTTTTGATGATATAACTGATGTAAAAGATATTAATAAATTAGATAATTTTACAGGTCCAGTTTTAAAAGATCTTGAAGAATCATCATCACTTGGAATAAAAGAATTTGTTAAAAATAATCCAGGTACTACAATAGCTGGACTTTTAGCAGTTAGTTTTACAGGTTACACATTATATAATACAATGAGTGATTATAGAAAAAAAAATAATGCAGAAATAACAATTATATGTACATATAATGCTGATAAAAATGAAGGATTCAATTGTCCACCAACTGCTAAAAGTCCAAGTATTTTTGAAAAAGCAACATCACTATTTACAGGTGAAACAAATACTGGTAATATTATAATTGTTTTTAATAATCCAAAAAATCTTAATATTTCAAATGAAGATTATATAGTATTTACAAATGCTGGATTTATTCCATCTTTAGATGGAAATAAAATTGCTATAACTAAAGTAAATTCTGATTCATCAATAACTATTAATTCTAAAGGTATTACTAAATATTCAGAAGGAGGAACTTTTACATTATTAACAACTTTTTCTGCTTGTGCATTAAAAAATGTTACTGATAATATTACTTCTACTGGACAAAATGCAGGTAAAGTTGTTGGTGCTGCTGGTAATGCTGGAGGATCAATTGTACAAGCTGGTGGTGCTGGTATTTTAGGTGCTTTAAAAGGTTTTTTTGAAAAAGCTGGTACAAATCCAATGTGTATTATTGGATTAGTTTATTTTATATTTTTAAGTTTTATGTTATTAAAAATGTTCCGTTAAGTTTTAAACATAAATAATATTTATTTATAATGGATAAAATATATTTTATTAATTTAGATAGAAGACCTGATAGATATGAACATTTTTTAAAACAGTGTAATGATAATAATATTAATTTTTCAATAATACAAAGATTTAAAGCAATAGATGGTAATTTTTATCAATTTAGTAAAGAAGAAAAAGATATGTTTAAAAATGTTGATTATAGAACTCAACATTATTGTAAAAAAATAATGGGAAATCAATTAAGTCACTATTATATTTTAAAAGATATGATTAAAAATAATTATAAAACTATAATAATTTTTCAAGATGATATTATTTTTCGTAAAAATTTTTCCAAAGAATTAGATAAAGTAATTAATAATATACCAAAAAATACAGAAATAATTAATATTGCATTTCATGAATATGCTTCATATAATACTTTTATACCATGGGATCTTAACCAAACAGAAAAAGAAAAATCTATGTCAAAAATAAATATTAATGATAGTATTTGTATTTTAAATGATACTGTTAATCCATGTTCATTAGGTTATATTGTTACATTAACAGGTGCATATAATTTAATTAAATATTTTGACGAAAATGGTTTTAGAAGAGCAACTGATTGGAATTTTAATGATTATTTACGATCTAAAAATATATTTTATGGCTCACGATTAGTTTTATGCACTGGTAATCCAAATTTTGGATCAGATATTTTTAATTAATTTTTTTGTATAAAAAAATTGTACGAATGTGTTAGAATTTAGACATTTACTTGATTTTTTTGTATAAAAAAATTGTACGAATGTGTTAGAATTTAGACATTAAATTCTAATTACATTTACTTGATTTTTTTGTATAAAAAAATTGTACGAATGTGTTAGAATTTAGACATTTACTTGATTTTTTTGTATAAAAAAATTGATTTTATTATAAATATATAATTATATTTATTTATAATGAAAGGTATAAAACGTAAAATTACAGATAATAATAATTTTAATAAAAATGATTTTATATCACCATCACAATTAACTAATTATTTTTTAAAAGATACTTTAATTGATTATTTAGATTATTATAAAATAAATAAAATAGATGAAATACCAAATCATTTAAGAACAAATTCTATTAATGATGGAGAATTTACAAAATTTATTAAATTAAAAGGAATTGATTTTGAAAAAAAAATTATAAATGAACTTAAAATTCCAGTATATTCAATTAATGATTCAATAAGTATAGAATCTTTTAATAAAACTATTAATGCAATTAATAATAAACATCCTATAATTTATCAAGGAGTTTTAATTGATTTTAAAAACAAAACATATGGACGCCCTGATATTATTATTAGAGGTGATTATTTAAAAATAATATATGATATTAATTGTAATTTTTCTAGTTACTATATTATAGATATTAAATATTCTACAATATATTTATCATCAGATGAAAAATATATATTAAATAATGATTTTATTCCATCTTATAAAGCTCAAGTATTTTTATATACTAGAATGTTAAATAATATTTTAAATCAAAATGAAAAAAAAGGGTTTATTCTTGGTAAAAAATATATATATACAAAAAGTAATATTAAAAATATTAGTTCTGTTAAACTTGCATTAATTGATTATCAAAATAAAGATATTGAATATACATATTTATTAGATAAAGCAATTAATTGGATAATTAGATTAAGAAATGAAGGAATTAATTGGATTTTATTACCAAAACCTTCGATTGATGAATTATACCCAAATATGTCAAATAATAAAGATGATAAATGGAGACCATTAAAAAAAGAACTAGCTAATAAAATAAAAGAACTAACATTAATAGTTAATGTTGGTTACAAAGAAAGAATTAAAGCTTTCTCTAAAAATATATATTCTTATGATAATATTAATTGTAATTCATCTTCATTAGGTTTAACTGGTAAAACAGGATTAATTGTTGATAATATTATAAATATTAATAAAATTGATTGTCAAGAAATTATTAAACCTAAAAAAATTAAAAGCGAATATTGGAGACAAGTTAAGGATAATCAATTTGAATTTTTTATTGATTATGAAACAACTAATGATTTTGAAGATGATAGTTTAATATTTATGATTGGTGTTGGATATATTATTGAAAATAACTGGAATTTTAAATGTTTTGTATCAATTGATAATACTATTGAATCACAAAAAAATATGTTTGGTGATTTTTGGAATCATATTAACAATATTAGTTTGAATAAAGAACCAATATTTATTCATTGGACTAGTGCTGAACCCATTTTTTACAAAAAAATGCAAAATAAAATTTTAGATTTACCAAATAAAACTTTTTTAGATTTGTATAAAGTATTTATTGATGAACCAATAGTAATAAAAGATGCATTAAATTATTCATTAAAAACAATTGCGAAAGCAATGCATAAACACAATTTAATAAAAACATTATGGGATAGTAATTCAAAGTGTTGTAATGGTTTAGATGCTTTAATACAAGCTCATAAAATATATTTTATTAATGATCAAGATAAAAAAAATATGGATGATATCATAATATATAATGAAATAGATTGTAAAGTATTATACGAAATAATTGATTATTTGCGAAAAAACCATTAATTTACAGATTGTTTTAGTTGTAAATATTTTTTTTTATATTTTAAATATTTTTTTCTAAAAAGATTTGAAAGAAACGATGGAAAAATAGTAGATTTATTAGGTATTTGTATAGGTTTTAGAAATTCATTATGAGCAATGTAATCACAATCAGCTAGAGTTTTGTTGTACATGATATTAGGACTATGACCAGGTATATATTTACATAAAATTGTATTACAATAATCATCTAAAGATATACCTGGGGAAAAATCCTTCAAATGATCGGTTTTTTGTCTACATGCAGCAACAAATAATGTTATAATTTTATTTGGATTTTCTTGAACTAAATTTTCAACAATATGTTTTAATGTATTATTTGGAGCTTCTGGTAATATTGTATAATTATTTGAATCAGGTAATACAACACTATTAAGAGTAATAATATTTTTATATATATTTATATTTTCATCAATAAAATGTTTAACTTCTTCATTTGGTATATTATATAAAGATTTAAAAAATTGAGGAATTGGTTGAATTATTAGTTTTTCTAATCTATTTAATGGTTTTTTATTTTCACATTTTTCATGCAATCTTTTATCATTTGTATCATTCCAATTGATTGATTCAATTGTTCCTGTTTTTTTAATTTCATTTTTAGTTGTTGATTTATAATCATTTAGATAAATTCGATTGAATTTAAGTGGTATATTAAAAATTCCTGTTCTAAACTTTACACTTTCTGGAGTTAGTTGTAAATTGGGACATAAATCAGTCTTATTAAAAAAATCAACAACAGGCTTATTATCATTGTAATTACTTATTCTAGATTTGAACCAGCGTTCAATATCTTTATTTGATCTAAATACACATATTTTAGTATCCAAGTTTTGACTTGTTTTAAAACAATTGTACTTTTCATTAAATTTTTCTAAGTGACTACCATATTGTTCTGCACTTATATGCCACAATTTTATTTCGTTATAATCTGCTGCTGTAAATACATTTTCTGCGCATAACATAATAATACGAACATTTCGTGGTAATTCAAATGGATCATCAATTGGTTGACCATGTGCATTTACAAAAAAATCAGAATAATTATTAGACATATATATATATATATATAAAAAATCATTAAATATTAATAATATGGGTTTTGATAAATTATTAAATTTTTTAAATTATAATACAAATAATTGTATAGAAGATATTAATATTAAAGCAAATATCAGAAAAATATTAGTAAATCATATTTTTTTTGATATGAGTTTTGTAATATATCAAGCATTAATTGAAATTGAAGATGATATAAATAATATAATTAAAATTATATTAAGTTTGCCATTTTCATTATCCAATTCAAAAATAATAGAAGAAAAAATTTTAAAAATTTGTCTTCAAGATTATTGGATTAAAAATATTAATTCTATACAAAATATTTTAGATGGTAATGATGAAGAACAAATTATAAAAAATTTTACAAAATATATTATTAGTGATAATAAATTAGAAAATATTATTATTGATAAAATTTATATTAAAATATATAATTGGATTAATAATATTCATATTTTAGATACATTATTATCAATAAATATAATTTTTGATGGTATACCTTCTTATTCTAAAATATTAGAACAACGAAGACGTAGAATAAAAAATTATTTAGAATCAAAAGAAAGAAAATTAAATTTTAATAAATATTTTGAAGATTTTGAAAATACATATTATGAATTTGATAATTTAAAATATAATTTTTTTAAATGGTTAAAATTTAGATTTAGTATTGATAAATCTTTTGGACCAATATCACCATTAATTAAAAAATTAGAACAAAAAATATTAGTTAAATTAATAGAAGATTTTCCTAACATAAAAATAAGTATTGATTCAGGTAGTAATAATGGTGAAGCAGATTATAAAATTTTTAATAATATTTGTAAAAAAAATTATACAGGTGATATTGTAATACATACAATTGATTCAGATTTAATACATCAAATTATTATACAACAAAATTATTTTAATATTATTAAAAAAGATATTATATTATGTATTGTAAAATATAATAATAAGGATAATAATTATGTTCAATATATAGATGGATTAAATTTAAATAAAAATTTATTAAATACATATAATAATACTAATAATATTATTAATTCATCATATTTAATAATATATGATTTAATATTAATATTTTATTTTTTTGGTAATGATCATTTACCATCTTCACAAGAAATTGGTTCAGAACTAAGTTTAGAATATTATTGTAAAATACATTATGAATTATTTAAAAAATGTAATAATGATTTTACAATAATTAAATTAGATATTAATAATAAAATTATATTTAATATTAATAATTTTAAATTATTTTTAATTGAAATAAATAAAAATAATGAAATAAATAAAACAAAAATATTATTAGGCAAATATTTTAAATTAAATTATAATTTAAATAATTATCTAACCGATAAATTAAAATTAAATATAAAACAAATAATTTTATTATGTAAAAAAATATTATTTGATGATTCTAAAAAATATAATAATTTAGATGAAGATGATTTAAGATTTAAATTAAAAAATAAATATAAAAATATAGATTATCCTTTTAATATAGATATAATTGATAAAAATGAATTTAATATACAAATGAATAAATTATTATTATTATTAGATATATCAGATAGTGAAGATCATTTTTGTGGTTTACCTTTATATAATAAATTATTTTATTTAATTAATGATAATTATGAAAATTTATATTTACATTTTAATGAAACAATTATTAGTGATTTATCAAAATCGTATCCTTATATATATGATAATATAGATTATCTTGAAAAAATATATAATATAGAAAATTTAAATATTATTGACATGAAAATACAAAATTATGAAACAGATTCTTATTTAAAAAAAATATATCATTTAATTACAACTTTATTTGGTGATATGACACTATATAATTCAAATAATTTTACATATTATTGTGGTTATTCAGTACCATCATTAGAAGTTATTATTAATTATTTAGATAATAATAAAAATTTAAATTTAAAATGGGAAAAAGAAATTAATAATGAAACAGTAGCAATTAATGATTATTTAAATTCAATTAATCATCATTTATTAATTACTCCATTTATTAAAGAAATTTTACATAAATTTAAAACAGTAGATATTAAATTTTTTATTGATAATTTAAATGTTAAAAATTTATGGTGTAATCTTGATAAAGATATTAAATTTAAAGATATTAATATTAATGATTTTTTAAATATATGGAAAGAAACATTAATTAAACTTTCATTTTCTATAAAATATAATCCAGAAATATTAATTGAATCACAAAATTTACTTGTTGAATTTAACTAGTATATACAATTCTAGGAGTTGGATGTAATATATAAATAATAAATACTCCAAAAAATAATATTAAAATAATATTAAAATTTTTATCAGTTGACATTATATAATTAGTTTTAGAAAAATTTTAAATTTATAAAAATTATATATAAAAAAATATAATCTTTATGTTTAATGAATCATCAAATTGATATTAAATTATTTTTTTCTTTTAAAAATAATGAAAATTGTATAAATTTGGATCATAATATTTTAAATTCAATGTTAGATTCAATTTCAAATAATGATATAAAAAATAAAAAATATAAAATACAAAATAAAAAAACTAAAAATATTTTTAAAAATCCAAAAATTAAATTAATTAAAGATAAAATTAATAATAAAATTAATTTAATTTTAAATAAATTAACAGAAAATAATATTGAAAATTTAATATATGAATTTATTGAAAATATTAAAATAGAAAATATAGATGATTATAATGAATTTTTAAAAACAATATATTATAAAATATTATCTGAAATTAATTTTATAAAAATATATCTAGATTTTTTTATTATTATTACAGAAATCTATAAAGTTACACATAATTATACTTTAGAATTTTTATATGAATTAATTGAAAATAAATTTAAATTTGATTATGAAAATACAATTAATAATAATTTTATTTTTTTATCAGAATTTGATGATGAGAATAAAAGAATAAATAATATTATATTAATAAATGAATTAATAAAATTAAATTATTTTAATAGTAATTTTAAAGATTATATAGAAAATTATTTATTAAATCAAACAAAATATTTATCAGATATATCAATTTGGTTCAAATATAATAAATTAAATAATGAACAAATAAATAAAATTAATAACATAATTAATGAATGTGAAAATTTAAGAGATAAAATTTTATTAGAAAATTTAATAAATGGATCTAATAATAAAATAATTTTTAAAAAACAACAAAATAATAATAATAATAATAATAATAATAATAATAATAATAATAATAATAATAATAATAATAATATAGAACTTTCAAATATTTTAGAAGAATATTTATTTATTGATAATTCTGAAAGTATTGAAAACTATATTGAAATAAATTGTAATAATGCAATCACAAAAAATAAATTTTGTGAATTTATTATTAATGAAATTTTTAAAATAAATAATGATGAACATAAAAAAATATTACTATTATTAAAAAGTTTAATTAAAAAAAAAATATTATTTAAAAGTAATTTATCAAGAGGTTTATTAAATATTTATTCAGTTAAAACAATAAATAATGAAAAACTTAAAAATTTTTTAATATTTTTAAAAAATTTAGGAATTACTAAAAGTTTAGAAATATTAATGCAAAAAAATAATATTAATATAAATTTATAAAAATTGAAATTTTTAATTTAATAATATTTATTGTTTATAATACAATGAATATTATTATATTACCGTTTTGCATATATTTTATAATTTTATTGTGCATATATATGTGGAAATTACCACCAATAATTGCTATTTTATTATTATTTTTTGGTATTTTAATTGTGTTTTATTTAGATATAATGATGTCTAAATAATTTGTATATATTATTACACCTTTTTCACTGGAAAATAGGACACTTAAATGAAATAATATAAAGATTTATTAACTTATATATTTGAATATGAAATGATTATTCACCAAAAGTGGAATAAATATAATTTATAGTAAGTTATTTAGAAGGTTAAAAAACCAACTAAATGTATAGCATCAATAAATGTCTAGTATAAAGGAAGATAATATATGTAAATTATAAGTGTGAATAATTAATTACAATTATAATAAAATATTATCATTTAGTAGGGTTTAATGAACGGTGTAATGCTAAAGTTGTATATTCATATAAACCAAATAAACGCATCTAAATTAGATTTTTTTTTTTTTATTATAAACCAATATAATGGTAATATAACAAAAATATAAGACATAATACAACCAAATATATTTATTTGTATTGGTGATCCTTGAACTTTAATTATTATTAATTATAAAAAATCTAATAAAATAACAATAAAACTTAATTTTACAATAATTTATATTTTAATTTACTTCATCAGTAGTTAATAATAAAGATATATCATCTGTAATTTTATCTTGATTATTAAATAATAACATTTTAACTTCATTGATTTTATATTGTTTGTAATTTTCATGTTCTTTCCCATCATAATCAGTATATTTATCGCTCTCATAATTTATTTTATTAATAAATTTTTCAATACATTCTTTTGTTTTTTCATCTAATTTATTTTTTTCCAATAAATCATTATAAATAATTTCAAGATCACCTAATCGATAATCAATAAGTGAATTTAATATATCTGCTTTTGTTGATAAAATAAATTTTCCTTGTTTATCATCATACTTATACATATAATTATCTTTCATATTTGTAAGTATTATATTTTTAAATTGATTATATTTACCACAATGAATAGTTTCAATTAATTTTTCTAAAGATGAAAATTTTGCATTCATAATCATCATTTTTTCTTGTTTAGTTAATATTTCAATTATTTCTTCTTTACCAAAACCTACTAAATTAAAATTATTAGTTATATTATTTTGAATATTAGTATTATTAGAATTAACTACTGAATTTTTAATTAAATTATTTCTTTCAATTAATCTTTTATTTAATTGACGTAATGTAACATTTTCAATTTTATCTGATTTTGAAAGTTTTAATTTTAGTTTTAGAATATCTTTTTCTGTTTGTTTTACTTTTAATTCTAATTCTATTTTTTTTATTTCATCATTTTGTTGAATAGTATTTTTACATTTTTGTTCATGTTTCCATTTATTTTGTCTAGTACTATATTTTTTATCACAATATTTACATTTATGTTGTGTTATTATAGTTTCATTTTTAGTTATATTATTATGATAAATTTTATTATGATTCCACAAACTCTGATATGATTTATATGATTTATTACATACATTACAATTAAAATTCATTAACATATATTATATATATTATAGAAATTATATTCTTAAATATTTTTTATAAAATAGTTTATAAAATACATTAAAGATCCACAAATGAATACATAAAGGAATACACAGGAATATATCAGGAATACATCGGAATACATCGTATACATTTTTTTTTTAGTTGTTATTCAAATATAAATATTATATATTAATATACTAGTATATAATTACATTAATAACCATAAACAAAAAATATATTAAATAATAGTATACTTTAATGAAAAATTCAGTATTAAACATTGTTTATACTTTTTTTGAAATGGGGGGGAGAGGGAGCGATGAAAAAAAATTTATAAAAAAAATTTGATGGATTAATATTTAAAAATATTACAAAAATAATATTTTTAAAATTTCAAAAATTTACATCATAAAAATATTTTTAAGTTTTAACAAAATCAATACAATTATCAATAATATTAGTAAATAAAGTTATATCATTCTCTAGTGGTAATATAAATCTATCTTTATTAGCTTTTTTTTATTATTTTCTAATTTAAGTTGTAATTTTACACCCTTGAAGATTTAAAATGAGACAAACAAATGTCAAAAAATAAAACTTCAAGGTGTGCCCGTTGCAGAGCATGTAAATTATGATTTTGTTAAGGCAACAATCTCAACTGATTTATTGACTTTCTTTTGAACGATTTCTTTAATAGTATTTTTACATTTTTGTTCATGATTCTATTTATTTTGTCTGGTATTAAATATTTTATTACAATATTTGCATTTAATTTGTTTTACTATATCATTATTAATTTTATTTTTAATTGGATTTCCATTATAAATTTTATTATGATTCCATAAACTTTGATATAATTTATTACATTTATTACAATTCATTATTATATCTAATATACATAGAAATTATATTCTTAAATAGTTTATATGAATACATGAAGGAATACATATGAATACATAGGAATACATCGTATAAATTTTTTTTTTTAGTTATTATTTAAGTATAAATAAATAATAATATATAATTATTATTATATATTACATTAGTAACCATAAACAAATAATAATAGTTAATTTGTGTATACTTTAATGAAAAATTCAGTATTAAACATTGTTTATACTTTTTTTGAAATGGGGAGGAGAGGGAGCGGTGAAAAAAATTTTATAAAAAAAATTTGATGGATTAATATTAAAAAATATTACAAAAATAATATTTTTAAAATTTTAAAAATTTACATCATAAAATTATTTTGAATATAAAAATATTTTTGAAATACACCCACAAAGTTGTAATAAAGTATCAATACCTCCATTAACTCTTATATATGATAAACTAACAATTTCATATATTTTTAAAATATATTCATGATCCAAATCAATATTATCATTATTTTCCATTAAATATTTCATAAAAGTTAATAAAATATCATTAGGTGTATAACCTTTATTATATAATTCATAAATAATTTCAATAGCTGCATCAAGATTACCTTTATAGCAATTATCTAAAATTTGATTCATATAAATTGGTTTAGGTTTATCAATAATTTTATAAATATTAATTTCATTAAATTCCAATTCAGAATGATGAATACATTCTAGATTATTAATACTTTGTCTTATATCATAATCAGAATAAAATAATAATTTATTAATTCCTTCTTCAGTGTATTTCATATTTTCATTTGTACATATGTACTTAATTTTATTAAATAAGTCATCTCTATTTAATTTTGAATATTTAATAATCATACATCGTGATTGAATAGATTCAGTTATTTGAGAACAATCATTACAAATAAAAACAAATTTTGTATTTTTTCTATATTCTGCAATAATATTAGCTAATAAATTTTGAGCTTTATTTGTTATTGAATCTGCTTCATCTAAAATTACTAATTTAATTATATTATTTTTAGTTTTTTTTTTAAAAAAAGGTAAAATAGTATTATTTATAATAGATAATCCTCTGTCATCAGATGCATTTAATTCTAATACATTTTCTTTCATTTCCTCTTCAGTATAAATTTGTTTAGCTAAACAAATAATAGTAGAAGTTTTTCCAGTACCTGGTTCACCTGTAATTATCATATTTGGTATTGATTTTGTTTCTAATATTTTATCTATTTTTTGTTTTATAAAAGGGTCTAAAATAATTTCATTTGAATTTTTTGGTCTATATTTTTCAACCCAAGGGAGTTTAATTTCTATATTTTTAGAAATAATTGTTTTTGTTGATTTTGTATTGAACAATAAATAATTATTCATTTATTTAAATAATAAAGTTATTTTTATATATTATTTTTCAAAATATTATAAAAAAATGTTTTCAAAATGAATATATTAGTTACTATTGTCACTACTTTCACTATTTTCAATATATTCAAAATCTTCTTCAATAAAAGTTTCTTCATTAGTGTCTTCATTATTATCTTCATTAGTGTCTTCATTATTATCTTCATTGTCTTCATTATTATCTTCATTAGTGTCTTCATTATTGTCTTCATTATTGTCTTCATTGTCTTCATTATTTTCATTAGTGTCTTCATTAGTGTCTTCATTATCTTCATTAGTATCTTCATTATCTTCATTAGTATCTTCATTATATTTATTAGTGTCTTCATTTTTTTTATTTTTATTACATTTTTTTTGTTTATTTTTTTTTTCTATTATTGGTAATTTATCTTCATCGGATTCATCATATAATAATAATTTTTTAAAATTAATTTTTTTCATCATAAATAAATTTTGAAAAAAAATTGATTTATAATAAAATAAATTATTATATATATATAATATGAAAATGATAAATATATGTACATTAGGATCTGTTGCAGATGGAAAATCATCAATGGTTAAAATGTTAACTGGTGAAAAAACACAAAGAGATAGTCGTGAGATGAAAAGAAATATTACAATAAATGCAGGTTATGCAAATTTAAAAATTTGGAACTGTGAAAAATGTAATATTAAATATTCATCTGGTGAAATGAATTCTAATTTAATTTGTAATGATTGTAATAATGAATGTATTTTAATTAAATATATTTCTTTTGCAGATTGTCCTGGACATCAAGAATTAATTATGACAACTATGAGTTCTATTTCATTAATGATGGGTGCAATTGTTATTGTTTCTGTTGAAAATTCATTGAAAGAAAAACCACAACTTAAACAACATTTGTTAACTGCAAAATTAGCAAATATATCAAAAATAATAATCTGTTTAAATAAATGTGATTTACAAGATAAATCTGTTGTATTAGAAAGATATAATGAATTAAAACAAATTTTAGAAGAATTAGATATTATTCCATTAATAATTATTCCAACATCATTTACTAATAATTGTGGTAAAGATGAATTAATTAATAGTATAGATAAATACTTTAATATTTTATCTCATAATGAATTTGATACAGTTAATTTTAGAATAACTAGAACTTTTGATATTAATAAACCAGGTACACCATATGATCAAGTATTGGGAGGTTGTATTGGTGGTACATTAATTTCAGGTAAATTAAATATTGGTGATATAGTAGAGATTAGACCAGGTATTTTAACAAAAAATAAAAATGGAAGATATACTAATGAACCAATTATTACAAAGTTATTATCTTTTGAAACAAATAATAATCAAATTAATGAAGTTAATCCAGGAGGGTTAGTTTCAATTAGAACTACAATTGATCCATATTATTGTAAAGGTAATAATATGTTAACAGGAAATATTTTAGGTAAACCAGAACATTTACCACAAGTATTTCATGATATTGATATTAATTATACATCAATTAATGATATATGGAAACCAAAAAATGGTGATCAAGTATTTTTACAAATAGAAAATATGTGTTCTGAAGCAAGACTTACAAAATTTAAAAATAATAAATATTCTTTTCAATTGATTAAACCAGCTTGTATTGATAATCAACTAAAAATTTTAGTCTGTAGAAAACAACCAATAATTACAATTATGGGTTATGGATTTATTTTATAAAAAAATTGATAAAGCTTTATTTATATTTATAAGTAAGTATAAATATGTCATTAGAATTTCAAATATATGATTATAGTGAAGGTCATGAAGAGATTGAATCTAATAGTGAAGAAAAATATAATTCACCTGGTGATTATATAATTCATGTATTTGGAAGAACAGAAGATGATAAATCTGTTTATGCTAAAGTTACTGGATTTCCTCCATATTTTTATATAGAACTTCCTTCATCTTGGGAATCAAATAATAAATTAGAAATAAAAAGAAAATTAGAAATATTAGAAAAATGGTTAAAATCTAAAGAAAATAGTAAAGTATTTTTTATTTATAGAGATACATTGTTAAGTATTGATTATAAAAGGAAAAAAAAAACAGAAGGTTTTACAATGGAAAAAAAATTTAATTTTGCAAGATTAGTTTTTAGAAATAGTGATGGTATGAAAAAATTTTCTTATATGTTTGATAAAAATAAGATTATGATAGGTGGATTAACAAAAGAACCAACTAAATTTAAAATTTATGAAAGTAATTTAGCACCAATGTTACGTTGTTTTCATATTAGGAAAATTAGTGGATGTTCATGGGTTAGTGTTACAAATTTTGATAAAATTAAAAAAGCAGAAAAAGAATCTCATTGTTCTATAGAAATTAATGTAGATTGGCAAGAATTAAATCCAATTAAAAAAGATTTTAATGCTCCATTAAGAATTGGTTCATTTGATATAGAATGTTATTCTCATGATGGTCAATTTCCACAAGCATGTAGAAATAAAGATCAGATTATCCAGATTGGTATAACTTATACAAAATTAGGACAAAGTGATCCTTACCGAAAATGGATTTCTTGTTTAGATAAAACAAATGATATTGATGGTATTGAAGTAGTATCATGTGATTGTGAATCAGATTTAATAGATGTCTTTATTCATGAAATTATTAAATATGATTGTGATATATTAACTGGTTATAATATATTTGGATTTGATGAAAAATATATATATGATCGTTGTGATCAAATTTTAAATATGAAATCACAAATAGCATGTATTAGTAAACTAAAAAATAAATGTTGTGAATTTAAAGAAATTAAATTAGCATCATCAGCATTAGGAGAAAATATATTAAAATATTGGGATACACCAGGAAGAATACATATAGATTTAATGAAAGATGTTCAAAAAACATTTAACTTACCAAGTTATAAATTAGATTCAGTTGCATCTAATTTTATTAGAGGTGAAATTAAATCTTATGAAAAATTAGAAAATAATAAATTTATTTTTACTTGTTTATCAGTTAATGATATTAATATAAATGATTTTATTCATATTGAAGTTATTAAAGGTTTTGTATCTGATGATATTGGCGATAAATATTTAGTAACACAAATTGATAAAGAAAATAAAAAAATTTATGTTAATGGTGATGAAATTTTAGATGTTGAATTAGAGATTTCTGATCCAGGTGATAAAATATTTTGGTCTCAAGCTAAAGATGATGTTGGACCTAAACAAATTTTTGAATATCAAATGAAAGGTCCGGCTGAAAGAGCAATTGTTGCAAAATATTGTATTAAGGATTGTAGTCTTGTAAATTTATTAATAAATAAATTAGAAGTTGTAACTAAAAATTTAGAAATGGCTAATGTATGTTTTGTTCCATTAAGTTATCTATTTATTAGGGGTCAAGGAATTAAATTATTTTCATTATGTTTAAAAGAATTTAGAGAACAAGATTATATTTTTCCAGTAATTAAAGTAAAAAAAGATATTGATGGAAATTTAGAAAAAGAAGAGTCTTATGAAGGTGCAATTGTATTTGATCCAGTAGCACAAGTTGATTTTGAAGCTAATACTACTAAAGATTATGCATCATTATATCCTTCAGCAATTATGCATAAAAATATGAGTCATGAAACTGAAGTTTTAGATCCAGAATATGATAATTTAGAAAATGTTACTTATTATAATGCATCTTTTAAAGATAGTGATGGATCTACAAAATATATTAGATTTGCAAAATTAAATAATAAATTAGGAGTTATTCCTACTATTTTATCAAATTTATTATCTGAACGTAAAATGGTTAAAAAATTAATGAAGAATGAAAATGATCAATTCAAGTATAAAATTTTAGATGCAAAACAATTAGCAGTTAAAATTACTGCTAATTCATTGTATGGACAGTTAGGTGCAGGTACATCGCCTGTAGCATGTAGAAATATTGCTGCATGTACAACATCAACTGGACGTGAAATGTTATTATTTGCTAAAAAATATGATGAAGAAATTTTACCATGGATAATTAATGGGCTAAAAGATGCATATGAAAATAATGATATTGATCGTGCAAATAAAATTATAAATACAGAATTAAAAAATAAAGATGAAAAATTTATTGAAAAATTAAAAATTTATTGTAGTAATACAATTAAAGATTATACATTACAACCAATTATTAGATATGGTGATAGTGTTGCATCATATACACCAATATATGTTCGCCATAATAATATTATAGATATCTGTACAATTGAAGAATTAGGTAACAAGTATGGTAAAGGAGAATGGAATCAATGCCAAGAAAAAGAAACATGTGAATTAGATGGAGTTGAATCTTGGACGGAAAAAGGTTGGACAAAACTTTATCGTATAATCAGACATATATTAGTTCCTCATAAAAAAATGATTAGAGTCTTGACTCATACTAGTTTAGTAGATGTTACTGATGATCATTCATTATTAGGAATTGATGGAAAAGAAATTAGTCCTAAAAATTGTATTGTTGGTACAGAATTATTACATCATACTTTAATTATTAATGAAAATTTAAAATTAGATGCAGAAAATATTCATAAAGAATATATTTATGAAGATCAAATAAATGCAGCTAAAATTCAATTACTTGCATTAAATTTAGGATTAGAAACAAATATTGATTATAAATTAAATAAATATCATATAAATGTATTAAAATCAAAAATTAAAAATACTAATGAAATCAAAAAGATTTATCCTATTGATTATGAAGGGTATGTTTATGATTTGACTACAGATAACCATCATTTTGCAGCAGGTATTGGTAATATGATTGTACATAATACAGATTCAGTATTTGCTTGTTTTCGTTTCAAAGAAAAAAAAGAAGAGCTATCAAATGATAAATCATTAAAATTATTTAAAAAAATAATAAATTTTGGAAAAGAATTAATAGCTCCATTTTTTATGGAAGATGAAAAAAAAATATTTATTGAATATTATGATAAATATTATGGTCAAGTTAATTCTTTAGAATTACCAAAATATCCAGATTGTTTACCATTACCTGAAAATAATAAAATAATTTTACCTTGTGAAGAAAGAATTAAACAATTTTTAAAAGAATATTTATATGAAAATTATTTACCATGGTTATGGATTTTACAAGAAATTATAATTAAATCTTATGATAATATTGAAATAAAACTATATGATTGGGGAAGTTATTTATTATCAAAATATAGGTTTACATTTAATGATTTGAAAGATAATCGTAAAGAAGAAATATTAAAACCATTGATTGATAGACTTGAATCATATTATACAGATCAAGAAAAAATAGTTTGGTATAAATGTCAATCAGATAAAATTAATGATTTTACTGATCAAATTCAAGTTTTATTTGAAGATGAAATATCTAAAACTAGACCAGAATTAGTTAAATTAATAAAAGAATTTATGGAAACTATATTAAAAGAAGAATGGATTCATGCTGATGGAGTACATGATGCAGTAGCCACAAAAGAAAAGAAAAAACTAAAAAGAGAAAAAAAATATAATGATAAAAATTTAAATGAATTATTAATTAGTTTTATTGAAAATAGATTAAAATTAAATTTTGATAAATATAAAATAGAACATAATAAGAAAATAAAAACTTTTATGGAAAAAGAATTAAAAGAATTTATAATTCAACCATGGTGGAATTATAAAAATGATACTAAAGTTTATAATGTAAAAATTTATAATTCAAGTGAATCAATAATTGATAAAAGAACATTAAATTTTTCAATTGAATTAGGAGAATTATCAGGAGAACTTGTTAAAAGTAGATTACCTTTTCCTCATGATTTAGAATATGAAAAAACGTTTTGGCCATTTTTAATATTAACTAAAAAACGTTATGTTGGTAATAAATATGAATTTAATCCTGATAAATTTAAACAAGACTATATGGGTATAGTGTTGAAAAGACGTGATAATGCTCCAATAGTAAAAGAATTATGTAGTGGTGTAATTGATTTTTTAATGAATAAAAGAGATCCAGTTGGAGCAAAAGAATTTATTATAAAATCATTAACTGATATGTTTGAAGGTAAATATGATATTAAATATTTTTTACAAAGTAGAACATTAAAATTAAAAGAATCTTATAAAGATTGGACAAAAATAGCACATGTATATTTGGCTGAAAAAATAGCTGAACGTGAAGGATCTAAACCTGAATCTGGGAATCGTATTGAGTTTGCAGTAATTGTTCCTGATAATCCTGATGAAAAAAAATTATTACAAGGTGATATGATAGAAACAACTGCATATATAAAAGAAAATAATATTCCAATTAATTATATGTTTTATATGAAAAATCAAATAATGAATCCTATTTTACAGTTTTTAAAACTAGTTGATAAAAATGCAGAAGAAATTTTTAAAAATATGGAAGAAAAATATGGCAAAATTAAAATAAAAAAAGAATCTAAAGTAAAAATTATAAAAGAACCTAAAGTAAAAGTTGTAAAAGAACTTAAAGTAAAAGTTGTAAAAGAACCTAAACCAAAAAGAGTTCCAAAAAAAGTAAATGAGGATGATTTATCATTAAAAAAAATAACTAAATCAAAAAAATAACCAAATTATTAGATAACTATTTATTTTATTCAGATATCATATTAATATCAGATGTATTTACAGATGAAATAGAATATTCATTTTCATTTTTTACACTACTCATAGAACCACCAGTATGTGCTGAAGAACTAATATAACTTAAATAATTATCACTGTATTTAGCTTTACCTTTAGCCTTATTTTTTTTGCCTTTGCCTTTAAAAACTACTACTTCATTTTCAATACTTTGTAATTCTTGTTCATTTTCAATATGAGATAGTTTTTTTTCATTATCATCAGTATCAGTATTAATTATTTCTTTTTTAGTTTTTTTTTCTTTTTTAGTTTTTTTTTCTTTTTTAGTTTTTTTTTCTTTTTTAGTTTTTTTAGTTTTTTTAGTTTTTTTATCATCTTCATCTTCATCTTCATCTTCATCTTTATCTTTATCTTTATCTTTATCTTTATCTTTATCTTCATCTTCATCTTCATCTTCATCTTCATCTTCATCTTTATCTTCATCTTCATCATCATCTGTAGTGCTTGATGTATCTTTTTCATCATCATCAATATTTTTAGCTCCACCTGTCATATTTTTACTAGTGTTATATTTATTAATTAAATAATTATACATTTCAGAGCTAATAAAAGGTGATGAACTATTATCAGAAATATTATCAATTTTGTTTGTAATTATATTTGTAGCATTAAATTCTGAATTAGTATCACTGATTTTATTCATATTTAATTTAGAAATTAATTGTTTAGCTTCATTAGAAATTCCAGATAAATTAGGTATTGATGAACTCATATCATTAGTTTTTATATTGTCCCAATTTATTGTTTCTTCTATGTTTTTAGATTGTGATAATCCCATTATATATAAATTACTTAGAAAAAATTTTTTATATTTTTTTATTTATTTGAAAAAAATTTCTAATACTTATATATTTATGAAAGAAACTATTTTAATAGCAATTATAGTTATAATTATTTATTTATTTTTATTTCATAATAAAAAAAATGTTATTTTAATAGAAGGCAGAGATAAAAATAAATATCTAGTTTATAATGATAATAAAAAAAATGATTCTGCAATATTATTAGGAGATATAATAAATAATATGTTTAAATTAAAAGATTATTTATATATTAATATTGATAAATATCCAGAATTTAAAGAATATATTAAACAGCTAAATATGAATTTAAATAAAGATAGATCATTAATATATGAAAATGATCCTAATTCAAATTTAACTTCTTTCAGTGTAAATAAAGGTGAAGAATTAGCTTTCTGTTTAAAAAGTAAAAAAACAGGTGAAATCCATAATATTAATTTAATAATGTATGTAGCTTTACATGAAATGGCACATATTGCTTGTCCTGAAATAGGTCATGGTTCTTTATTTAAAAAAATTTTTAAATTTTTAACAGAAAATGCAATAGAAATTGGTATTTATAAATTAGAAAATTATGAAAATAGTCCAGTTGAATATTGTGGTATGATGTTATCATCTAATATTCTAATATAATAAAATATAAAAAATAATAATTTTCTAAATTAAAGTATTATGAAAGACCCAATAAAAATTATTCATAGATTTAAAAATAATAATAGAAGAGTACAGTATAAAAATTATATATTTCTTGGATTATTAGTTCCAGATGAAATTATAAAAATTTTAGAAATTATAAAAAAAAAAGAATTTTATAATTCATTAATAATAATATCAAATAAACAATATAATTTATTAAAAGATTATTATGGTGAAAAATGGTATCAAAAATTTTTTATAAGCTATCATTTAAAAAGTCAATTTAAAATTATAGAAGATTCACCAAGTAAAAAAAAAGAATTAGAAAATAAATATGGTAAAGAATGGTATAGATATCATATTAATAAAGAAACATTAATGAGAATAACATATTCATTTGCAAATTATTATTATGATAGTTTGGATGATATAAAAAAAAATAAATTATTTAATAAAAAACCTGAATTAGATTTTAGAACAAACAAAAATTTAATTCGTAATAATCAGGAAGGAGGTGATGATGAAGAAAAAGAAGTAGAAGTAGAAGAAGTAGAAGAAGAAATTATAGAAGATATAGATGAAATAGTTGAAGATGAGTTTGATTTAGAAGAATTAACAAAACTTTATGCTGAAGAAAATAATGAAACAAATAAAATAGTAAAAGAAACATCTAAATTAATTAGTGATGCAATTAATGATAAAAAATGGGAAAAAAAAGAAGAAAATACAATTGATTATGATTCATCATTAGATAATATTTCATATGATACAAAATTAGAAGATATATTTGTAAAATATTATATATTTGAAGAATATATTTTTAAAGATGATACAGTAAAAACAATGCGTCAAAAAATTTGTATGAATATACCAATATCGAATGTATTTGTTAAAGGTACAAAATTATTACCTGAAAATCAATATTTTTGGTCAGAATATAATTCAGAAAATGGTAAAGAAGAAATTATGATTGGGCAAAAATGGATAAGAAAAAATGAATTATTAACAATTGATGTTAAACCAAATGAAAATCTTAAAGTTTATGAAAAATTAAAATATAATTTATCATATTTAAAAGATTCATTTGGATATAAAATTAAAAGAGAAGATGATGAAAATAATATACTAAATTTTTATGATGATTTTATGACAATTAATGAAATATTTATGTTAGATATATATAATGATCTTGGTATAAATTATAATCCAACAAATGAAGAAAAAAAAAATATATTTAATGTATATGTTAATATATATTTTCCTTTAATAACTAATGATAGATTTGAAAATATAATTAAATTATTAAATGCAAAAGATTATGAAAAAGAATTATTTCATATAGAAAATAATTATAATTTAATTAGAAATGATACAAAATTAGAAAAAGAAGTTTATACAATTATTGAAAGTTCAAAAGATATTATTGATAATAATAAATTTAATAAATATTTTAATCCAAATTATATTATTCAGTCTAATATTCATGTAAATTTAAATGATAATAAAAATATTTCTGGAACTACATCAAAAACAAAATATAATTTATATCGAATATTTGATAATTTTATTGTAAATAATGAATATCCTTTTATTCAATATCAAACAATGGATGGTCAAATAACTTATAAATTTTATACTAAAACAGAAAATTTAGATGATAATGAAGTTTTAGCAAAATGGTTTGAAAATTCTCCTTATGGTATATCATTTAAAATATTAGTAGAAAATACAAAATATATAGCAGTAAATTTACATGAATCAGGTAGAATAGAATATAAAATAACATGGAAAGAAGAAAATCAATCAACTATTGATGATATAATTAAAACATATGATTATGTTAGAGAATTATTAAAAAAAATTAATTCAGAAAATAAAAAAATTAAATTTATGATGCCTGAAAATGAAAAATTTAAATATGCATTTATAAATACTATTCAAAAATTTACTTTACCGGAAAATTTTAAAATAAATCATAATGAATTATCTGATTTTAGTAGATTATTTTTTCCTTATATATCATTAGTTATTGAGCCAAAAAAAAGAGTTTCTAAAAAATTAGATAAAGTTGATGATAAAGTGTCCAAATATGGAACATATTTACGTTATAAACGTATAAGTAAATATGATAATTTATCTAAAATACATTTAAGAATATTATATTTTTTAAGAAATTATGAAATATCTGATAAACAATTAATTGATGAAATATCTAAACAATTTAATGTAACACTAGAATTTGCTTTGAAAGAAATAGATTTTGTAAAAGATAGATATAATAGTATTATTGTAAAATCAAGTAAATCACTTAAAAAATTAAAAAACTTACCAAAATCAAAACCTCCTGGTATTGGTATTGATATTCAAGGTCGTGATCGTGATAAATATAAAATTAGAATTACTGGTGCAAGAAATAAAGAACAATTAGATAATATAGTAGAATTTATGAAAATATTAATATTTTTATATTGTGAAACTTATTTATATAAAAAAAATAAATATCAAAAATTAAAAGAAACATTAAAATTATTAACTAAAATAGCAATACGTCGTAATAAAGTAGTTGAAATTGTAGATTATGAAACAAATATTAGTAATGTAAAAACTATTACAGCAATTGATAAAAAACGTCTTGGATTTAAACCAGAAAAAGGGCAAAATCAATGGACACGTAGTTGTCAAAATAGTGGTAATGATAAAAAACGAAGACCAGATATAATAAATGGTGATAATATAGAAAAATTAATTAAATCAGGATATAAATTTAATGTTAAATCTGGATTTTATGAAAGGACTGTTGAATTAACTATAAAAAAAAAGAAACAAATGGTAATTTTACGAGCTGTTAAATTACCAGGTGAAAATAATACATTTAATTATTATACTTGTAATCCTTTTGAAAATAAAGAACATTTTTATATAGGATTTTTATCTAGAGGTAATAATCCAGATGATTTATGTATGCCTTGTTGTTTTAAAAAAGATCAATTAACAGCAACAAATAAAGAAAAAAAGAAATACTATTTAAAATGTATAGGTGAAAAATCAAATGAAAATAAAAAAGAAACAATTACTACTAATATTTTAACTGATAAAGTATATATTTTACAAGAAACAAATAAAGTACAAGATGGTCGTTTTATATATCTTCCAAAATATTTAGATATATTTTTTAATCAAATATGGAATAATGATCATAAAATAAAAAATCATTATTTATATGAATCAAAATCAGGATATTATTTTAAATATACAGTTAAAAATGATAACTATAACTTTTTAGCTGCTATTGCAAATATATTTGAAAAAGAAATTAAAGATATTATTGATATAATAATTAAATTTTTAGAAGATGATAAAGAAGATGTATATTTTACTTATTTAAATAATGGTGATATTAGAGAAACATTTAATGATAAAAAAAATTTTATTGAATATTTAAAAACATCAACATATTTAGAATATGATATATTAGGTGAATTAATATCAATACCAGGTGTATTATCTAAAAAAGGAATATATTTTTTTATTTTAGAAAAAAATAATTTAATTGTTAAAAAAATATTAGAAAAAGATAATATTATTGAAAGATATTATCTTAATTGTTTAAATTATGAAAATAATTATATTATAGATGAAGATAGAGATTTTATAATATTAATAAAAGATGGAAAATATTTTCATCCAATATATGAAATTAAAAAAGATGAAAAGAAAGATAAAAAAATAAAATTAGAAAAAATATTTGATGAAAAAAATAAACAAATTATTGAATTAAAAAATTATAATAATAAAAGTTGTGATAAAAATATTTTAAGTAAAATATTAGGTAACTATTTATTATTTTGTAAAAATATTATAATAAAATTAAATGGAAAAGTTAAAATTAAAAAACAATATATAGATAATCGTAATAAAACAAAATATTTATTATTAGATAATTATTTTTTATTACCAATTTTTCCATCTGGTATATCATATAATTTACCTTATGATAATATTAGTAATATTAATAAATTATTATCATATGATGATACAATAAAAGAATTATCAAATATTAATAAAATATTAAATATGGATTATATACCTAAAATTGTATTTTATGATAAAAAAGAAAAAGATAAACTTAGAGTTGTATCAATATTTTTAGAAAATGAATTAATAGTTCCTATTAAAGCTGAAAATATATTAGAAAAAGATTTAAAAAAATATGGTATACCATCAAGATTTCAATCATTAACTGAAACAATAGATATTTCAATTGAAAATTATAATAAAAATCCAATTAAAATTATAGATGATAGATATATTCGTGTTAAACAACATTTATTTAAAGATGAATCATATAATATTTTTCGTTTAGAATTAAGTTTATTTTTAGAAAATAATAATGATATTAAAGAAAATATAATTGATATTGTAAGAAATAATAAAATTGATATAAATAATAAAAAAAATGAAATACGTAAAATATTATTTAAAATTAAAAATTTTTCAGAAATTGATAAAGATTTACCAAATTTAGAAAACTATAATATTTGTAATTTACGTGAATACTGTAAAATAAATAAAAATAAAGATAGTTGTAATGCAAAACCACATTGTAAATGGTCAAAAGATATGTGTAAATTAAGATTAACTGATAATCTTTTAATTGATTTTGTAAATAGAGTTTTAGAAGAAATTATTCAAGATAATATACAATTTAAAGAATTAATTCAAGAAAATAATTATTATGTATCTGATATAGTAGATTATACTCAATATTCTTATAGATCTAATCAAAAAATAATAAAAACTTCTAATTTCAATTTAAATAAAATAATGGAAGATTTATTTGGTAAAAATAAAGTACCTGTAATTGGACGTAAACAAATTGGAAAAAAAATAAATGATGAAATTATAGAAGATTATCCAGAATTAGTAGAATTGGGCAAACAATTATATCAAATAATTATTCCAAATAAAGATTCTATTATTAGAGCTTTTGTAAATTCATATTATTGGATTAATAATCCATTGTATGATATTGAATCTAGAAATTTAGGATACTTTTCTGAAATGCAAAATTTATTAACTAATCGTTTTAAAGCAAAAATAATAGATTTTATTCAATGTTCAAAAAATAACAATTTAAATAAATATAATGAATATTTAGAAAAATATTTTGATAATAATAAAAATTTTTTTGATTCAGCATTGAATAAATTTCGTAAAAAATCTTATAATACTACTTGTAAACTTGAATTATTAATTTTAAGTTTATTGACTGATTATAGAATAATAGTTTATGATAATTATTATAAAGTAATATATTTATATTTACAAGGAGAAGTTAAAGTGAATGAAGAAAATATTAAAACATTTACTAAAGAAGAATTTAAAAATAATAGTATTTATATTAAATTAGAATTTGATGGAAATAATAAAATTCCAAAAAATATATATTCAATTTATTTCAAATAGTTTTAATTTGAAAAATATTTTGTTTTTCAATTTTAGTTATAATATTATTAATAATTTCTTTAATAATATTTAATTTAATATTTTTAATATTTTTTTTAAGTTCTTTAAAAATAAATTCTTGTGTTGTTTTCATACCATTATTTAATGTTTCTTTAATACATTCTTCAGTAATATTTAATGAAATTACTTTTGAAGAAATTTTTTTAAATTTTATAACTTTATAATTATTATCAATTTTACTTTTATTTGATAAAATTAATAATGATCCTATTATTAGATCTTGTAAAGAATTTAATTGAAAATTATTTATTTCTTCTATATAAAATCCTAATGTTGTTTCAGGATTACAATGAGATAATAAAATATGATTACAAAGTGCACCATCTAAATAATATTCATTTTTATATAATACTGGTGTATAAATTATTGGTATACAAATAGTCATTTTTAATGCTTGAATTACTAATAATTTAGGAGTTGTTTTAGCACTTAATATTACTTCTTTACCTTTTGTAAAATTTGTAGTATTAATAATAAAATTTTTTTTTGTTAATATAAATAAATCTTTTAAAGTTAATTTAGATAATTTCAATTTATATTTTTTTTCAAATAAAAAAGTTATTAATTCAATACAAGAATTACAATCATCTAAACCAAAATTTTCTAAATTTTTTTCAAGTGTTAATAAATCTAATTGTAATTCTATATTTTTGTAATTATAATTTTTAAAAAAAATATATAATTCTTCTGGTGTATAACCAATTATTAAAAAAAAACTAATAACAGCACCAATAGAAGTACCTACAAAAGTATTTATTTTATTTAAATTAATATATTTATTATCAACAAGACATTTTAAACTGGCTATAAAAAGTAATCCTTGAAAACCTCCAGAACTAAAACATAAAGTATCTATCATTTAAATAATAATTAAAATTATTATTTAAATAAAATAAATATTATTTTTCTAAAGAAATTTATCGATATATTTAATAATATCTTCTGGCAAATTTAATTTATAAAATGTTATATCATCTAATGAAAATATATTTTTTATAAAACTTGTAGGTAGTGTATGAGTAACAGACTTATTACACCTTTTTCACTGAAAATTGGGACACTCTTTTTAATTTTTATTTATATAATCATTTGCTTGTATAAATAGATACTTAAAATAATTTTTAAGATGTTCTTCTTTTATTTTCTTTTTAATCACTTTATCTATTACATTTTTCAATTCGTCAAAATTATCTGGACTTTTATTTTTAACATGACTTTTTAATTGACTAAAAAAATTTTCTATTGGGTTACATGCTGGATTATATGGCAAACTATAAATTATTTTATTATTGGAATTTTGAATATTTTCTTTTACTATTTTGGATCTATGAAAATTTGCATTATCTAATATTAGTAAATTATTTTTATATTTATCTTTAATAAATTCATTATAAAAATCATTAAATTTTATTGCATCAATTCCACCATTATCTTTTTTATATAATTTATAACCTATTACTTTTCCATATTTTATTGCGCATATAAAATTAAATTTAACAAATGGATATTTATGAACAGTTCTATAACATTTTTTACCTTTTTCACATCTACCTAAATTTTTACTCATATTCAAATAAAATCCAGATTCATCTATTGATATTAAATTTCGTTTTCCAGTTTCAGTTATTGTTTTATAAAAATTAATTTTATCATCTTTTAATGTTGCTAATTTCTTTTCAGGATAATATTTTTGTCTTAATTGTTTATGTGTAATATTTAATTTATATTTTATTATATAAAATAAATAAGATATAGATATTTTTACAGTATGTTCTTTATTAATTTTTTTTCTAATTTTTGATAATGTTATAGCTGGATTTATTTTTATCAAATTTTTTATAAATGATAATATTTCTTTTGTAATTATACTTTCTCTAGGTTTATTTTCTTTTCTATCAACTGATTTAATTTCAAAATATTTTTCTATCCATCTTTGTAAAGAAGATTTACTACAATCTAATAATTCTGCTACTTTGCGTATACTATTCATTTTAAGATATAATTTAATTGCTGATAATTTAAAATCCGTTGAATGATGCATTTATAATTACATAGAAAAATTAAATAATAAAATATTTTATTATTTAATTTGTCTTGATTGTATGTTTTTTAGTTTTAATATGAATATTATAAGAAGAATTAGTAAAACAACCAAAATCACATTTTTCACAATAATATGAAAATTGTTTTTTTCTTTCTTCTTTTGATAAATGATTATTTAATTGATGTGTTTTATAATTATACTCATTTTTAGAAGAGTAACTACAAATATTACATTTATAAATTGTATCTTTTTTATCACATCTAATTTTACGTGTTCCTGTTACATGTAATACTGATTTTAAATGTCTTTCATATGATAATTTTAAATTTGTCTGATAAGAACATTTTTCACAAATATATTTTAAATTATTTTGTTCTTCCATATTATTTTAAGATAATATATATTTAAATATATTTAGGGTAGTGTGTATTTTAAATTACTAACGGTGTAAAATAAATATTGTTCTAAAATAGCTTTTAATTTAATAATTTTAAAGTTTGAATAATTGTATTTTTATAATTATCATTTAACCATATTGAATGTGTTGCATCTAATAATACATAAATAATATGATTTTTATATTTACCTAATATAATATTTTCTTGTGATACATTATTATTATGTTGTTTCATTATTATATCGTTTTTGATATCTGAATTAAAATCTCTAAATGTTATAAATGGTATATTAATTTTTTCATAATTTTGTTTAATACAAAATTTAGTATGTGTCCCTCTAACATAATCAAATATCATTTGTATATATTTTGAATTATCTTTATCATTTTTAATTTTATATATAATATTATCTAATGTTTTTTGGTTATTTATTTTTGGAATTATTTTCCCTTTATTTTTCCATGATAATAATCTTTGTTTATTTAATTCATTGGTAATCCAAGATCCATCAAGTGAAATTATATATTTAATTTCTTTTTTATATTGTTTAGCAAATTCGCAAGCGTAATAAATTCCATGAGAATGACCCATTATAATATATGGTGGTTTATATATTTTTTTATCAATTGTATTATATAAATTTGTAATATATTTATCTAATGACAAATCATTATAATCAATATTATCAATAGGTTTATACATTGATTTTATTATTTTATTCTCACTATAATAATAAATATTAGTATATGGAATTTCTGGAATAAAAATGGTATCAATTTTTTCTAATAGTTTAATAAAATCATTTTTATTGTATAATTTACCATCGTAAATATAATATAATCCTTTCACTGAAGATCCTAATCCATGAAATAGTATAATTGTCATTATATTGTTTTAGATTTTTATATATAAAAACATAAATTATACCTATAAAAAATTTATTATATATATTAGAAAATAAATATTTAATTATATTTAAAGATATAAATTCTAACATATTATATATGCAAATTCCAAAAAAACCACCTGATAAATTAAGAACAATAAAATGTTCTTTTTCAAGCATTCTAAAAACTAAAGATAAAAATGTAATAGATAAATTATTTAGTGCAACATGTAGAACACATCAAATTATTACACATACATATCAATTTTTACGTTTATGGATTTTATATAAATATAAAAAAGATATTGATATTCCGATTATTAATGAAGATACAATTAAAATGGCATTCAAAACTTTAATTAAAGATACCAATGGACCTAAACCAAAAGGTAGTAATTTAATTTTATATCAAGAACTTACTAAATTTTACAATAAACAATATTCTAAACTCAACAATAATGAATTATTAGATGGTTATAATTTATCACAAATTTTAAATTATTCCGCTACTAATATGATTACTAATATTGAAAATAATATTAAAATTAATTTTATTGCTTATGTTAAACGTTTTGTTAATTCTTCATTTAGAAAAATTAATAATGAATTATTACAAGTTGCACCACATGGAACTAAAGTTAATCTTAGAAAAGAACTTAATAAAGATTTATATGAAATTAAAGAAGATTTTTTAAATAATACTTTGTTGTCTAATCAAAAATATCATGACTGGATAAATAAACATAAAA
>Ga0214919_10002164_pt1 | contig 31184 bp, 29 predicted proteins | sample LL1503_MetaG_FD_177994 | JGI IMG/M metagenome (GOLD analysis project Ga0214919, IMG submission 177994) | Freshwater microbial communities from Lake Lanier, Atlanta, Georgia, United States - LL-1503 | ecosystem: Environmental > Aquatic > Freshwater > Lake | place: USA: Georgia | collected... | reverse complement strand
TTCACTAATTTTTCCCCAGTTTTGCAAAGTAATATTCTTAAAGTTTTGTCGCACATTTAAATTGCCACCAAGTAATCCCTTATTTTTAATTATTATATCTTCTAGGCTGAATGGGACAATCTCAATATCTATATAAGTATTATCAACATATCTAATCTTTTTTGTTCCACCTATCAAATAATCTAGAATGTTAATATCTATTGTGATATTCAGGTCTATTTTATGCTTTCCGATATTCCCATTACTGGCATTACTGGCATTACTTGCGTTTCTAGTATCGCAAATGATATTATGGGTATAATGAATGATATCATCATCGTCCTCTTTGCTTTCATCTACATCACAATCATCCTCGATAATCATATTGATTATTATCTCGTGCTCCACGCTATCATCGTCGATATACTGGCGTGTTAAGCAAGGGTAATCATTTTTACAGCAAAGTGATATATATACTGCTTCCTTTACGTTTTTAAGTAAAATACGTAGTTTCCTTTTATTCGGACTGCATAAATCGTAATAGGTTATAGGCAGGTTTATAGAGTGCTTTATTATTTTCGTCGACGGATTATAATAGTTCTTGTTTTTAAAGCCTTTGTTAAAAAAATAGCTGGCTACATCTATGAATGTGTTTTTAATTATCTCCTTGTCTTTAAAAATCCCGTCGTAAGTATTCTTCCAAAAGTTTAAATCGAAATTGCTATATATTTCATAGTCATCCGCTAAATTGTCGAAATCATAATCAGTGCCATTGCATTTTAATTTTCCATAATTATCAAAGTCTTCGATAGCCTTCTTATAGCCGATGCTGGCGTTTTTAAAGCGCTCTATTTTAACATTTCTCTCATCCTCATCTGTGATATTCGTTAATTTGTCTGGGTGGCATTCTAGTGCTATTTTTTTATATATATTCTTAATTTCATCTCGCGTATACTTGTCAATATTATCAATATTCAAATTAAGCGCTTCTATATACATTCATATAAATTTCATATAATATAGATATTATATAACCTTTATATTGCGACTAATATAAGATTATATAACCTTATAGCATATTAAATAAAATACATATAATATAATTTGTTTATGATTAAAACGAATTGGGATAAATTAGAAGAGGTTTTTCCACATATTATAAATACGAATAAAAGATACAAGTTAATATTGGACAATATATTGTTATCGTCGAACAACAAGCTATTATATACGCCTATAGGGTTCCCAATAGACATTTATTTAAATACATTATTAATAAAGATTTTTGATATTAAAGCGCCCTTCAATAAAACAGAGCATACGTGGGATAAAAGTATAACATATATTGAAAATCAGTATTATATAGATATAGACCTTATGAACCCCGAAAATATTAAAAATATAGAGAAGATAACCTCGTATCTCCTGCATATTATTGGTTCTAAAAATGTTAAAATGAAAAAACATTACATTGTGATAAAACACATAGATTTGCTTTCGGAATTATTTTGCGATTTCCGAATTATTTTAGAAAAATACTCGCATAACGTGGTATTTATTTGCACTACCCATTATATTACGAAACTTGAAACGCCTATTAAAAGCCGCTTTAGCACCTTTAGAGTTCCCTTATTTACTTTTGAAGAAATACAAGATATATTTTGCAATCATTTAAATATATCGATGAACGACTATTTATTAGAAACAAAAACGCGGAACCTTGTTAAAGCGATTTTTATATCAGATATAGAGCGACACCCTTCGTCATATGAAATATTAACAAAGGACTTTGTAGAATTTAATTTCCCGCCATTTGTGGAGTTTATTAAAAATTATAATAAGAATAAAAATAACTTAGATGATATACGCGGATTGTCATACAAATGTTGCCAATATAATGTATCTATATTGCAAATTATTCAGGATTTCATAAAACTCGTTGATTATGGAACGTATTATTTAAATATAAGATGTTCGCATATCCAACAATATCCTCATCATATATTCGATGACACAATGAAAAATGATTTAAAAAATGAAATAATAAAAATAGGAATGGATATTGACTATTTGCTATCGCAAACGAATAAATGCAAGGAACCTTTGTATATCGAGAACCTCCTTTGTCAATTGCTACTCTAGCCTTAGTCTGGAGGTTCATCGACAATCATATTCAAATCATTTTTATTAGTGCCATACATTGAGACGTATTTATCATTAATTACAATATTCTCTTTATCAAATTTGAAATTATTATAAATAAGATTGGATGCTATGAAGCAATCGCATTCGTATTTTTTGTCGTATATTATAGACCAATAGATAGATGTAATGTGTCTTATATATTTTTCGAGGCAAGTGTTATATAATTGCGCTCCGCCAATAATATAACAATTCTCAATAATTGCATCGCTATCCGCATATATCAATGCTTCATCCAAAGTCTTAAAAACATAAACATCAGGCTTTCCACAAGTCTCCTCTTTGATTTTATCATAGTTGTTAGAAGATATAATTATATTAATTCGATTTTTCAATGGGGCTTTAGGTATAGAATACCAAGTATTTCTCCCCATTATAACGCAATTCTTAGTATTTTTATCAAGACAACTTAATGTTATATGCCGAAAATACTTTAATTCTTCAGGGATGTTCCAGCATAACTTATTTTCAAATCCTATCCCGTATTCTAAACTGGACGCAACTATGATACTTAGGTTTTTGTTCATTTATATGTTAATATATATATTATATGTTAGTTATTATATATTATATACTAATTATTATATACTAATTATTATATACTAATTATCATTTCATCTGTAATCACATCTTTTGGTAGGTCTCATTCATTATATTATATACGCGCGTCTTATATTCGTCGATTGTCTCGCCATCATTGTATTCGACCATATCGCAGACTTTTATATTGATATTGTAATCTTTTACTAAGAATAGTTTTAGGCAGGAATGGAGCATTGATTCGCCATTATCGTGGTTATAATGTAGTGACTCGTCTTCGTATTTAACTACAATAGGTAAAATAGGGAAGTTATGGACGAATGCGCCATTGCTAGTAAATTCTGTAATACTACCTGGTATCGTCGATGTGTTTCCAGAGCCAGGTGCAATAAATAATATTTTATCACCAGATTTTCTGCTATCAACGCGTTCCTTTATTTTCTTGCTGGTTTGCCCTTTTTCTACGAACATATTGCCAAGTTGATCATTGATTTTATCTGTATATCCTATTGTAGAATATATGATTACTTTGAGTATTAAATAGGATGAGCGCGGGAATGTGCTAATTAAAACAAACCCATCAACTATTGTTGTATGATTAAAAGTGCATATAAACTTCTTATCGCTGTATAAGTATTCCATATATTTTACTAAATCCTCTTTGGATATATTAATATTAAATGAAAGTAAATACATGAATATCTTGGCGAACCAGAGAATACCACATATAATGTTGCTTTCGTTCTTAAGCGGCTGCAGAACGTGTATTGATATAATCATCATCACGAAAAATAATATAAACCGAAAAGGCATAGTAATATAGGTTAAAAATGTTAATAATAAAGAAAGCATTAAAAATATTTTAAATTATTTAATATATCTCAATAATATTTAGAGATTAATATAATCGCACGGGGGGATACTAGGTTAGACATTAAAACTATCGCCGCAACCACAAAAACCTTTAGCATTCGGGTTAATAAATGTAAATTCGCTCGTAAGGTCATTTTCTTTCCAATCTATTACTGCGCCAACAATTGCGAATACTGCTAATGGGTCAATAAATATAGTAATCCCTTCGGCTATATCAATAACCTCGTCTTTAGATACTATTTTTCTCCCTTCATCATTATCTGTAATATATTTCATTGTATAATTCAATCCATTGCAGCCTTTTTTGTTGATACCAATGCGTATTCCAAGAGGATGCGGTTTATCCAATAAAGAGAACATACTGATTATTCTAGAGGTTGCACCTAGTGAAACTTGTAAAATAGGTTTCAGAGGTCTGCGGGTCTTAGGTTTTGTCGCGGTTGAACTTATACATTGGTATGCTAAGGATTTTTGAAAGTAAATACTATAATTTACGCAACTATTTTTAATATATTTAGACATTCATTACAATTTATAATATTATAAGCTAATATTATATATTATAAGTTAATATTATATATTATAAGCTAATATTATATATTATATATTATATATTAAATTATAAGGTAATATAATAAAAATAATGAACTGGATATATTTATCAATAGCACATAGTATTATTGTTGCTATGATGATATTATATATCAAATATAATAACATACCATTGATAGTATTCCCAATAATCATAAATATCATCGTAGGTATAATAAGTATTATATATTTCATATTATATCTAAAAGAGGATTTCGCTATGGAGTTTGCTAAGCCCAAGTATTACCTATATTCAGTCGTTGTATTATTTGTAAATATATTAGGGCATTATATCATAAAGGTATGCCCTAACCCTGCTTATTTTCGAATATTCGTATCTCTGCAAATAATTATATTATTATTGGCTACTATATATATAACCCAAGACTACAATATATCCACGCAAACAATGCTAGGTATTTTCTGCGGTTGCGCCGCAATAATACTAATATCTTCGGATGATAATAATTTGAAAGATAATAATAAATCTAGTATTAGATTATAAATATAATAATAAAAATAATGAACTGGATACAACTATCAATCATACATAGTTTTATAGCGGTATCTCTAATATTATATATTAGATATGATAACACGCCTTACTATATATTCCCTATAATAATAAATATCATTGTCGGCTTACTCAGTATTATTTATTTTACATTTTATTATAACGAGCATTTCACTGAAGAGTTCGTAAAACCAAAGTATTACATATTTTCCCTAGCAGTTCTAGCAATAACCTTATTAGGCTATTATATCATAAAGGTATGTCCTAACCCTGCTTATTTTCGAACATTTGCGGCTCTTGAGATTATATTGCTATTGCTGTTCAGTATTATATATTTACAAAAGCATCATTATATATCCACTCAAACGATTATAGGGATACTATGCTGTTGCGCAGGTATCATACTAATATCTTTAGATGATGATAATGATGTTTGATTTTCTAGATATGATTTTTATACATTAATGTAGAATACTTGGGAATATCAAAATTATAATATTCCTTCTTTGCGTATTTTTTGTCTTTTATCCATATCCTAACAATATAATAAAACTTTTTAGGGCTTATAGATATGCCATTGATATTATAGATTATGTTTTCATCATTGTTATTTGCGAAGTTCTCGCCTATGATGTTCGCACATAAAGCAAAGAATTTATTCTCGAGTTCGTCAGACATTATTTTAAATGAAAAGCAGCCGCCTTTAATATTTAATTCATCTTCGTAGCGAGGCATAATATCTAATCTCATAATAAAGAACATCCCTTTTTTGAATAATTCTTTGAATGCTTTAAAATAATTTACATAATCGTCGACGCTTGATATCATACCAAGCATTTTATAACTTTTGTCATCCCATGAATTATCATAGGGGTCGTGAAAATACATATTCCACGAATCATTCAAAAATATCTTATCATTACTTAATTGATTGCACATTTATATAAAATATAGTAATATTCTTTATATAAAAAGATGTTATCAAGATAATACTAGTAATATCAATAATACTAATAATATCAATATCAGAATGGCAATACTAATAACAGGCGGTTGCGGATTTATTGGTTCAAATTACATCAACTCTTTATTGAAATCTGACAGATTTAATGAGGACACCTTTGATTGTGTTATAAATATAGATAAATTGGATTATTGCGCTTCTGAGAACAACGTGAATACCCATAGCAAATATATATTCGTCAAAGGGAGCATTTGCGATAAAGAATTATTAGAGGCGCTTTTCAAGAAATATAATATAATGTATATCATTCATTTTGCTGCGCAAACGCATGTAGATAACTCGTTTGATAACTCTATCAGTTATACAAATGATAATATTCTTGGAACTCACCAACTTATAGAGTGCTGTAGGTTATACGGAAATATTAAGAAGTTCATCCATATGTCTACCGACGAAGTATATGGCGAACTTTCGATTAGCTGCGATAATAGCATAGAGACCTCTTTATTAAATCCTACTAACCCATACGCGGCTACTAAAGCAGGTGCAGAGTTTATTGTCCGTTCTTATTATTATTCATATGGCATACCTATTGTAATTATTAGGTGTAATAATGTATATGGCGCAAGGCAATATCCTGAAAAAATAATACCGAAGTTTATTACTTTGCTTAAAGAAAACAAGAAATTAACTATACACGGCACTGGATTAACGCGGCGAAATTTTATATATATCGACGATGTCGTTAATGCTATAAATATAATTGCCGCAAAAGGCGTTAATAACAATGTATATAATATAGGTTCATCGGATGAATACAATGTTATCGAGATTGCTACAATTTTATTAAATCATATTAAGGGATGCGATGAAAAGATTGAGGATTGGACAGAATATACAAAGGATAGGAACTTCAATGACTTTAGATATGCTATTGATACGCAAAAATTAAATAATATTGGCTGGAAGAAAACCATTAATTTTGATGAAGGACTAAAGAGAACTATTGAGTGGTATATGAATAATAAAAATTGATAATATATACATAGTAATATATTAATATACAAAAAATACAAAAGATGCCCGAGAATACTAGGAATACTAGCAACGCAATGATTGACTATTATGATGATTATTATGTTCCAAAATATGACGAAAGTGATTATTCATATACCTACACATATACCTACACATACTCATACTATAATAAGATGTTATTCTAATAACAATTAGCAAGATACAATGTATAGAAAAACACCTCTTACTTTTCTATACATGATTTTATAAAAAAATTTAATAGGATTTCATTTGAATTTAAAATAACACCCTGAAAATTATATTTGATTTTTAATTTATTTGATATAACATCCATAATTGTATTATAATGAGTGCAACCTAATACAACACAATCAGATTTTATTATAAATTCTTTTTGTTTTTTTAATTTATCTAGTGATTTATTATATGTGGTATGTTCTTCAAGTTCCTTTGCTAACGTAGGAAATGATAGATATTTAATATTAATATTTTTTGATTTCATTAATCTATAATGCCATCTTATTTTGTGTGTCAATGGCGTTGATAAAATCAAGATATTCTTATTTTTATTTTGTTTTATATATAAACACATTGGTATAATTGGTTCATAAATATTAATTTTATTATAAATGAATTTGTTTTCAATAAGAATATCTAAAATACAAGATGAAATGCTATGACAAGCTATAATAATTGAGTGTATATTATTATAAGAATAAGTATTTAATAACTTTATTATATTATTGCGAACATATTTTTTATCATATGTAGATACCATATTTTTAAATGGTTTTACAAATTCACATTCTATGTTTATATTTTCTCTTCTTAGTTTTGTAATAAAATCCCCCCCCCCTAATCCAGAATCAATAATAATTATTTTCATTTTATATAATACATAAGGAAATTATATGATTATTTATGAATATATATCTTAAGATATAACATAGTGCTATTTAATTCTAATAACAATTGCAAAAAATGATATAACTAATACTCTATATTAGTAATAAAACCATAATTCAATATGCAAGGTATTATTAGTTTCTCAGACAGAGTTGGCTTTAATATTAAAAGTAATGACCACAAGGATATTATTTTGGATCAATTGAAGTCGCTTTATAATATTAAAATTCTACAAAGGCACCATCATAACCTAGATAATAATAATGTTAATTTTATATTATCTAATCACCTAATGAACTTGCGTTCTAATGGTAATAGATATTATCTCTATTTTACACTTTATAATAATATAGAAACGATGTATTTCATCGATAAAAAGATACATCCTGGCTATCAGCGACCGCGAATTATTTTTGGCAGAGGCTTGTTTGATAAGAAGTTATTTAAAAATACTTTGCTAGACGGCGAGATGGTTAAATGCAAAGATAATAGTTGGACATTTCTAATAAACGATATTATATGTTATGAAGGTATTTATTTGAATAAAAAGATGCTCCCTGAAAGATTAAAGTATATATATAATCTTTTAGAATATCAATATACACCCGATGAAACTATAGATGTTTGCAATTACAAGGTTAAATGCTATTTTAATATGTATAAACAATCAATTGAGAATATTATGGAATTATCAAATAATCTCAATTATACGTGCAGAGGTATATACATATACCCTTATGATATTAAATACAAACCTAAATTATATAACTTTGATGAAAGTTCGGTTATTAATGTAGTTAGAAAAACAAAGGATATAACTGAGTTCAAAACAATGGATATTGAGAAAGTAGCAGATATTGCTACCGCTGCTACCGCTGCTATCGTTGCTACCGCCACAATAACACCCAATCCTCCTATCGATATCAATGTATTAAATAATGAAGAGAAAATACTATATATTGTTAAAACAAATGAACCTGATATTTATGATGTTTATGATAATGAAGATGTTCTCAATAAACCTAAAATAGGTATTGCACTAGTGCAAACATTGAGCGACAGCAAATTGCTCAGAAATTCATTTCGCGATAAAAACGCTATAACCAACATTAAATTCGTATGCGAATTTGTTGAAAAGTTCAAGAAATGGCGAGCAATTCGCCCAGTATGATTTAGCGTTTATTAAGTTCCTTCAATTCAAATAATTCAGGTATATATTCTGAAATTTTACATAGTTCTTCGTGCTTCAAATGCTCATAGCAATTATGGATACCAAATGATTTTTCTGAAAAAAGTGTTTCGACGCTAAATAGTTTGGCTTTTTCAACGGATGGTTTATTTTTTATATTACTTGAAAAGAAGATGTCTTCATTGTATGCGTGTCGCGTATTCGAAGTAGCCATATCATTTCTTATATAATGCAATACCTTTGCTTTTTTACGTAATGATAATCCTCCATTGCCTACTAAGACATCAATATTGTATTCTGGTGGAAATCCTGACCGCCAAGGCGCTCCAACATAATCATATTCCATAAAATCATAAATATAATCCTTGTATTTCGCCGATATCAAAGTATCTAGTTGAAATGTCAGAAAGGTTTCAGTAGGTATAAACTCATATATGTAAGGCTCTACCATAAAATTCGAATATTCTTTATGGTGAAAATTAGCAATATTCAACTGATGTATAGTTATGCGATGCTTATGTTCTTTGAAATTTGTTTCAATCAAATTCTGTAAAAACCCATTATTAAATAACCCACATACAATAATAAAATCCCAACGTTCATCTAGATTAGTTAAGAAATTATTGAGAACAAGTTTCCAAGCAGGATGAATTCGTGGTTCTGTGATAATCGCAGTATATTTCTCCATTATTACAATTCTTTATATATAAATCTTTATATATACTTAGAATGAATACAATTAATGCAAATATTTTACGGCAATACTTACATAGCACAAAGGATGATTGGAATTATATAACACCTATAGATTTTTACAATAGATATTATTTACAAAAAAAAGAGTATTATTTGATTGACTTACGTAGCAAAGTCGAGTATAACAAAATGCATATTAAAGGGGCGCGAAATATATATTGGTTAAACATATTAGATAAAAAGAACTTGAATAAATTAAATAAATTACCAAAGAATAAACCTATATTTCTTATATGCTATGTAGGACATACAAGCAGCCAAATATTAACCTTGCTAAAATTATTAGGTTATAATGTTATATCCATAAAGTATGGCTATGGATTATCTCCGATAAAGGGCATTCCTGTGGCGGGATGGTTAGATTATGGGTTGCCTATAGTCTATAGAAAAAAGAAGTAATGGAAATAATACCAAATAGAACAAAAATAACCATAATATACTTTCTATTTCATAATAGCACTAAGTGCCGCGTGGGATTTGTAGTTAGATAGTTCAAAATCTTCATATACGAGGCTTTCAATCCAGCGTATTTTTTCATCAACAGGCGACGTAATATCAGGAGCATCCTTTTTAATAATAACTTTAGGTAATTCATATATTTCATTATTAACCTGCTTATTAACTTGAGATATATGCTCATCATAGATATGAGCGTCGCATATAGATAAGCATATTTCACTTGCATTGATATGCAGAACGTGTGCTAATATTTGAGTTAATAGTGCGGTGCTAGCGATATTAAAAGGTAATCCTAAGAATAAATCAGAACTTCTCAAAGTCATATGGCACGACAACCCTTTAGCGCTCTTATTAAAAATATATAGTATGTGGCAAGGTGGTAGCGCCATCTTTTTAAGGTCTACTGGGTTCCACCCAGACAATACTGCGCGTCTGCTACTAGTTTCTTTTAACAATTCTTCTATAATATATTTTATCTGGTCAACCCCTTTATCATCCACGTATATATAGTTTGATGACGAAGCTGACGAATCAGTATCGGAATTATTTATATCAATATAAATTTCTCCTCTGGCTTCGTTGCCTTCTCCGTATTCTTTGCCAAACTTTCTCCATTGCCATCCATACACTGGACCCAGTTCGCCTTCAGGGTAATCTAATCCAATGCTATCTAAATATTCGCGTGTAGAGTTTCCATCCCATATATGCACATTCTTCTTCTTTAATTCATTGGCATTTGTAGAGCCTCTTAAAAACCATAGAAGTTCCTCGACAATGCCACGAAAGAACATTTTCTTCGTGGTAATTAGAGGGAAACATTCATTAATATTTTTAAAATTAATCATACTACCAAAAGACGATATTACACCTCCGTTGCGTGTTATTTTATTCTCACCATTCGCTAAGGTATCTTTTAATAAATTGAGATATCCATCTTCCCCATTAAAATACATTGTGATGTCTGATATGTAATATATGATAATACATTATTATGTTAAAGTATATTTATATCAATTTACCATAAATTACCAACATATCATCTTTTTAGGTTATTAGGAATATTAAGTAGTTTATACTTGCTATTCATACAAATACAATCATCATCGCATAAAGTGCAAAAACTGGCTCGAACCTTGCTATTCAGTTGTGTGCTACTAGGTTGCGGGTTCTTCTTATTGAATAAGAATTCTTTGTATCTCAAAAATTGCGCAATATCCATAACAATATTCTTTCTCAAATTATTCATAATATTTATTATACTTTCTAATATGCATATAATTTTTATATAAAAATTGATTGATAAATATGATATCATTTATAACAACCGCGCAAAAGCAAAATGTATTACAAAATCATCTTGAATAACAAAGCACATAACATCGCCGAATGTATCTATGCAAAGATACACCAAATTAAAAGCGAGAATAAAGATTGGTTAGTTAATAATACAAACGGGTATATTTTCAATCACCTAGAATTGCCTATGTATAGCAAGGAAGATTTAGAGAATGTTATATTTGATTATGGTATTCAAAAAGCAATTCAAAAATTTGTAATAAATAAAAAACATTATGATGTCATTATTAATCTAGTTGATAATGACGAAACCAAAATATATTTAGGGGTCGCCTATTATATAATCAGCGAGTATTTTGAATATATGGCATTTGAATACTAAACTCATTCCTTCATCACTCATTCATTCCTTCATCATTCATTATTGCTTCCATTTTTTACCGCATACCAAGCAATTCATAAATAGCGTAGATGCTTCATCTCCAGAGCGGGTCTGTAGTTCATAATAACTAACCTTCTTGCTTTTGCAACGCGAACATTTAATCATATCTGACATAGGAACCAGTTTAATCTCATAAGCGGCTTTTAGACGCAGTTGATTACGTTCATCAATCTCCTTCCATCTCTCGGGAAATATATCTTTACACTGCATATACGGGAGCATATGCGGGTGAAATTCCTTTTTATTAATCATTCTATCATATAATTTGTCGTTTCCTATATAGCTGTCTTTTTTAACATTTGAATAGATGCTTCTTGCAATATTAGAATATATCTCGAGAAACATCTGGCATTTCCACGATAATTGTATTTTGGCATTATTAGCGTAGTCAATCGTCGCATTAAATATGCCAATCTCTAAGTCATTCACTTCTAACTCTGAAATATGCAAATTCGTCATAAGCAATTCTTTGAAATCTTCGCGTATCTTGTGCTTATTATATCTATTAATCGTATCTACTTCATCTTTATTCTCCTCGTTAATTTTTCTGAATTTTTCTATCTCCTCATTTAAATCATAGTATGTGCATTCATTTGTCATATTCATACTCAAATTATTATACTAACGTCAGTAATATTTTATATCATTTTTTATATATTTATCTATATGTATCTAAAAAAATGATATAATAAGGATATGATATTGATAGATAATATAAGATGAATATTAACTTGACTGAATTCATAACGGATGATGTAAATATCATAGAAATCTTTCTATGCAACGATAGTAAAGATAACGATAGCGATGAGAATAGAAGCGAAATTGACGTTAATATAACTAGCGATTTTGAAAGCTTTATTGAAAAGAAGTATAAAAAATATAAGGAGGAAAGGTATAAATCGTATCATCATAAAGACAAAGTATATACTTACGAACTATCGAGCGATAACCAATACGTATCTTCTAAAATAACGATGAAATCTGAACTTATTAAGAATAATAACGCGAATGCCAAATCAAATCTATTCATATTATCCTCGAAGATTGATAAATTCCCTCAATACATTTTCCCGTGCACGAATGACATTGATAATATTACAATGTATTTAATTAAGGAATTTAAAATAAACAATAGGATATCCCTAATGCTACGATACGATTATTTAAATGGTTGCGAAGACAAGGTAGTTTCAAAATCATTCAATATCGAATACAGGCATTCGCCTAATGTCGAGATTGATAAAATCAATGAGTATGTTAATAATCTTGTGGCGGCTCACGTAGCCTACGCATAACCATAAACAACTTGGTATCTTTAATATTTATTTTTTGAATTCTAATAAATAAAAAATTGATATATAAATATAAATTAACTTAATATAACAAAATATCAAAAACCTAATTATTATAATAACAATGATGATGACAGAACCCGCTATTAATTTTGCTGACTTCTCGGTATTCGCGGATATGTATAATGATACTGGAGAAAAATGGAGTATTTGTAATGACGAAAATAACGATTTGCAAGATTATGACGACGCATTAAAGGATTATTATGATGCTTATTGCTCTTACCTAGTATCGCGTAAATATAATATTGCCGATATTAAAAAGTATCGCAAGAATACGATTATCGACTTCTACATTATGCAAAACAAACTCGATAATTCTCTTAGGAATGATTTGGATAATTATTATAGCAATAACATCATAGATACCTTTAATAAGAAACTAGACCCACCGCCGTGTTTCTTTCATCAAGCACGGATGTCTCAGAAATATCAAGAAGAACAAGAAAAACGTGAATTGGAAACAGATGATGTAGCCCAGCATTATATTAGCCTTAAAAATATGTATAAAAGCGTATATGAGGGAATGACTACGTCATCGGCGAACGTAAATAACCCGAACTACAACAACCAAAGCGAATGCGAAGATAATGAAAGTAATTATGATAAATCTCGCGAGTATTGCGATAACGACGAATATTATAACATTTATGATAGCGATTATTATTCCGAATACGACTATAATAGCGATGCATATTCAGAAGACTATGATTATAATGATACTTAACTAATTCTCGCTTATCTGTATTATGTATTTCAATATGTTCTATTTTTATAATGCTGATTGAAAAATTATATAAACAAATGATAATATATGTAATCATAAAGTAATAAATAATGGCTCCTCCACAATCAAAAAAACAACCTACTGCCGTTTCACCTGACCCCCCAGTTGTCGATGCTTCTCAATCAAAGAAGAAGAAGCCTGTTTCGTCTCCCGCTGCTACTTCCGCTTCAGTAGCGCCTTCAGTAGCAGCAACACCTTCAGTAGCAGCAACACCTTCAGTAGCAGCAACACCTTCAGCAGCAGCAGTTCCTTCGGTAGCAACAGCATCCACTAGTGTTCCTCGTGTGCTTCCCGTAGTTGTTCCTGCGGCACTTCATACGAGCACTGAAGCCGTTCCAGTTGCTCTAGCGGCTCCCGCAGTCCTAACAGAACCTGCAACGGATAACGTTCTCTCAAATATCATTGATAAGGTTAATGCTCTATCTGCATATATCAAGGATATTCAAACTAATCTAAAGGTTCTTAGCAAGGAATATGATAAGCAACAAAAGATTATCGAGAAGGCACAAAAGAAACGCCAAAATGCCAAGAACTCACCTTCAGGATTTGCTAAGCCCAATAAGATTTCCGATGAACTATGCGATTTCATTGGCGTTCCTCACGGGACTGAGAAATCCCGCACTGATATTACTCGATTTATCAATGCATATGTTAAAGAGCACAATCTCAATAAACCCGAGAATAAGCGCTTTATCCTTCCCGATGCTAAACTCAAGAAAATTCTAAATGTGGGCGATAGCGATGAAATCAACTACTTTATCCTTCAAAAGCTTATCTCTCATCATTTCCCTGCAAGCGCTAGCAAGACCGCCGCAAAGACTGCGGTAGCAGCCGCTACTACTGCCGTATAAGTTAGATAGATTTATTAACTATTTTATTTTTTTACTAATTTTGAATATTAAAGTATTAAAGTATTAAAGAGGGTAATACTAAAATAATATGCAAAATAAAAATAATCAATATTAAACAGAAGGCGGCATATAGTATATGAATAATATACGAAATAATGTTCCAAAACAAAATACTGAAACTAACCTATCACCTAAAGATATGTATAAATCTTTAAAAGACATTACAAAGGAAATAGAAAAGATATATAAGAAACTTTCGAAAGACGAGAGTTTTCCAGAAATCTTAGATATTATCAAGAAGGAGTTTATTAATAACAATATATCTAATATAGAAAACTATTTATCCAATACTAAAGTATCAGATTATAAAAACTTTAATCCAAAGATAATAAAAATATTGGAGATACTGATAAATATATTAGAAAACTTCACCTATTTTAAGGATAAGGATAATGTTAAAACGTTAAATGGGATAGCAGATGATATTATTAAGGCTATTAAAGATAGGGTAGTAGTAGATAATACACCTGTAGCAGGAGGCACAGCAGCTGATAAAAGATTAACCAGACCTGCAGCAAATTTAAGTAAATATATAGAAGAATGCATTACGGCTCAAGGTATTGTTGAAGGAGATAGTGGACAAAAATATGAAACTTATAAAAATGCTGCAGAAGCAATAAAAATTAAAATAGATGCTTTAAAATCCAACCCCGCGACCGATAAAGATAATGCTTTAAAATTTCTAAGATATATATCTACATTCAAGTATTATCTTGATATCTTCAAGAACAATGATGCATTAGGCGAACAATTAGATAGACTAATTGCAGACGCTAAAAATGAGTTAGCAACTCTTGAAAGTAAAAATGTAGATGCAGGCAAAACACAACAATCAAAAATAAATGCTAAGAATGAAGAACTAAGGAAATTGCACGAAGATAACAAAAGTATATACCGAGAGCTTATTAATTATATTAAACTAGAAACACATAACATTTTCAAGATTGTCGAAGAAGAAGCCGAAGCCATTAAAAAAGGAGGTGATGACAAGAAGGACGAAAAGAAAGGTGGTGAAAAGGAATATCAAAAGCACGTAGAAAACTTCAAAACTGCTATTTATTATGAAATTATAAATATTAATAATACACCTAGCACCGACCACTATGCGCGTATCAATGATAATAATAACGAGAAAATAGAATTAAATGATAGGAAGAAGCTGCTTGCGACGATGAAGGATTTGTTAGATAAGCAATTAAGCAAATTGAAAAGTATTATTGATGATTTAATAGCGACAAATAAGCAAGAGTATATAGAGCAAATTAAAGAAATACGTAAAATTTTCAAGGATTATGAAAAGGAGAAGGAATACAAAGATAGCATTACAACATTGATTGTCGCCGAAGAAGCAGAGATAGAGAAACTTTTGGCTATAAACGCTGAGCAATCTAAAACGTTGAATTCTATAAAGCAGGTGGGGGGCGAAAAGAAAAGCAATAAATATTACGAGGATAAATATAAAGCTATCGATGATTTAAATAACAAAATAGAAGACCTTAAAAAAATCATTAAAGAAAACGAGGGTATCGAAGATGACGGCGACCCTTTCGAGAAAAAAGGCAATTCTATGATGTTGAATGCGAATGACGGCATCATATCAATTTATAAAAATATTTGGAATGACTACCTAAAAGAAACTAAGAAAAGCGGGGCAAAGGGGATAACTATAGATAATCTAAAGCAAGACGACCGATTATACCAGCGTTTTAATGCGAATAATCTAGACCCCTTCGAAGTCTTAAAAGTATCCTTTCAGGACAAGATAATATTCATATGCATCATACTAATTATACGAACATTCGCAATGGTTCTAATCGAGTTTTTAATCGAATACAACATAATCAGCACATTATACAGGGGTATATTAGTATATTCTCTATTATATATTTTGCTGATAATATTGAGCGTCATAGTGATTAATTACGATTCCTATAAGTTGCGAATTATTGTGAATTATCTTAATTTGCATATTAATTCATCAAACATATATTTTCATATTATGTTATTTGTAATATTCATTATGCTTATATTAATCATCATTAATAATAACGAGAATAGCCTGAATAGCATTGATAATATCTTTAACTATACATACATATACAAGTATATCTATGAGATTGCCGAAAAATCTAAGGATACATCCGATTTGCGGTTATCGCAAAAAGAGAAAATGAAGTTGCAATACAGGATGGATATCATAACTATGATAGTATTCATATTCTCATCACTATTAATATTAATTATGTAATATCCTTGATATCAAAGATATTCTTGATGTAATGCTTGATATCAAGGATTACTTCTAGGGTAATACGTTAGAATTAAAGAATATTGTGCGCCATAATTTAGCAGCGATGAGTTAATGAAATCCTCCTTTGCTAAGTTATTTTCATTCGAAATTATTATTTTCCCGAGATTGCTATTAACATCGATTACTTTGACATTAACATATTTGCCGCCATATGTTTTCAGCTGCAAATAATCATATTTAGATATAGTATTTAATTTATATTCATCGTATTCTAATAAGTTCGAATAATCTATATTAATTTCATAGAAACTGCTAGCACACGCTTTTGTATCATCGGATGATGGCATTAGAATATTGTCTATATTCGTATCAATGCTGATATTATTATCATATTTATCATATGTATTCATATTATAATCATTTATCTGGCTTACCTTGATATCATCCGTGCCTAAATTAAGGTCATTATTAAGATAATCTTGAAAACTGATTTTCCAGTTTTTATTTGCCAAATTGATATTGTTATTAATATTGTTATCCTTGTTAATTAATTTCCATATGTCCCATTTACCCGATGATTTGCTATATAAGAAGTGATACTTAAATGTCTTGTGATTGTCGGTAATCACCAATATTATATAAGGCGTTATATCCTTCACATATTTTGGGAACAATATCTTCAAAGGTTCTATGATGTTATTTTGCAAATCGATGTTAATTGTGAAGGATAGTTTGTTGCGCAGGGGGCAGTTTATCCAATCTCTGCTATAACTATGGATGATTAATGTTTTTTTATTAAATGATGCACTGGTATTGGTATTCATTGACGCATAAACCTTCTCTATGATTTCTGGGATTATATTCATATTCGTGGCGGTAGCATTCGCAGCATTCGCAGCATTCGCATCAGATGGCGGAGGTATATCAATGTTATTTGCAATATTTGCTAATACGGCATTTGATATATTCCTTTTATTTTCATATTCTTTAACTCTGATTAATAAATCCTCATTTGTTAATACCTCCGTTTTATAATTATCTGCTTCGATACTACTGCTAATATCACTAGTATTATCTACAGGACTTACTTGGCTAACCGCACTGGCTGCGCTAACCGCACTGGCTGCGCTGGCTGCTACTTCATTCAATACCTTGCTATTATCTATATTCGCACCATTCGCAGCATTCGCAGCATTCGCAGCATTAATCGCATCAATGTTTTTAATAACATAATCTTTCATTTTTGCTAAGGTTATAGTGTTTAATTCCATTAGTTTTATTGTGTTATTCATTAATATCGCGTCTTTGCTCATAGATGATATGATTGCATTAATTATATTTATGAGAACCGCGCTATTCAGGGATAATTTATATTTATCAAGAAGCATTTTGTTAGAAGCCTGAAATATTATGTTTCTATTTTGTTCGGATTTGAAATCATCTACTATAGTCATTCTTTAATAAATACACGCAATTTTTTGTTTAAGTAATTATTTTATTCTAATATTCTTTCTACGCATATACTCGGTGATGTTTGGGCGGTATAGGTAATTGCGGCTTTTATTCATATTATCATCTGTGATGTTCGGGTTATTAGAAATACATTTGATAAAATTCTCGTCTTCATATGGGTTTGGCAAGTTCAATGTCTTGTATTTTAAAATGCTATTCAGCCACCTTATTTGGTGCGTCATAGAAAACATACCGCATTCCGTGTTTTTCCTCTGATGTTTTATTGTATTATAGGTTATCCGAAATTTATTATTCGGGTATATTATTAGCAATCGCTCTTTAATATTATTTATGAATTTTTTGACATATGCTGGGATTGAATTAGCATTACTATCATAATAATGAGCCCCATAGCATTTATTCTTAGGGTCGATTATAATAAACGTAGAAGTCCAGTGAGAGCCCCCTTGATTATGTTTATCAAGGTTCGTAATTAATCCTAAGTGCTTAATACGTTTATTAATATATTTTTTGATATCGAGAGAGCATATTTGGCTATACAAGCATCTGCCAAACTTATCCTCCTCAGAGAAATCAATTGGATAAACGCCTAAAAACGCATATTTATACTGCACCCCTTTATCATATTGCAGCATAACATCCTCGATATCATAATTACTCAGCCATTCCCTGCCGTTTTTATACCATTCGATAGGCATCTCAGGGCGCAATTCCTCTTTCTCTATCATTTTTATGAGTTCCTTCGTTTTCGCATCTGTTGCCATCTTCGATATAGCGCCCGTCCAGCACCAATATTGCTTATCATCGCATATCGGCTTGATTTTCTCATTCAATAAAACGGATAACTTTGCAATTGAATAGGTTTTCTTGTATATGATTTTGTTTGGCTTATTTTTATTCCACGTATCGATAAGATATATTAAGGAAGTTTTAGAGAATATATATGGGTTCCGTGCATTTTTTGGACTATTATATTTAATAGTTTCCTTATTCATTGTGATATGTATTTTCTCTATATAATATGCAGAAAGTTATTTCAATTTCATAAAAATAAAAATGTATAAAAATAAAAATTGATATATATATAAGTATATTAAAATATTAAAAATATGGGTATAAATGAAGATTTGCGTTCATTTATTAACAAATATAAGGTGGAGAAAGGTAAGCCTTTTACAAATACGAGCATCGGTTATCCTAAAGTATCTCTATATGTTCCTAATGAAAATTATGGTGATTTTATGAATATTTATAGCTTAGCCCTTACAAATGGTCTGCCCTTATATTTCACCGAAAAACCTACTGAGCCTAGTTCGCTCCGCGTTGATATAGATTTCCGATTTACTATGCCCGACGACAAGTCTGGTATTTATAATTCTCACGATTCCAATTCTTCTTTAAATAGTAAAAGGAAATATGACCGCGTATATACGTCGGATAATATATTTAATATTGTTAATAATTATTTCAAAGTCATCAATCAATATTTGGATGTTCCCGAAGAAGCCAATGTCGCATATGTTATGGAAAAGCCGAACCCCGTAGAATTCAGAAACAAACTCAAAGACGGGTTGCATATCATTTTTCCTTATATAATAGTTAATAATAACGTGCATCACTTCATTCGCAGGAAAATTCTAGACGTTGCTGCTGATATTTTCAAAGATTTGCCGATATGCAATGATTACGACAATATTGTCGATAAAGCGATTATCGATGTTAATTGCTGGCAGATGTATGGGTCGCGTAAGCCTGATTGCGATACTTATCGGGTTTCTAGCATTTATAAATATGCGAATGATGAGACTATGAAATCCGACTATGTATTGAACGCTGCAGACGAAATCAACTTTATTAAACTATTTTCTATGCGTAATTTTTCTGGTAATATTCAAAACTTTGTTAAATCTGAATTTGATACTGAGATAAGTCAATATAGTAAGCATATATTACCTGCTATTGACCAAAAATTAAAAAGCAAACTGCAAAACAATATTTTTGGAAAATCGCTTAATATTAATCGCTGCTATATTTCCGACGACGAATTCGCATTTGCTAAAAAACTCGTAGACTGCTTATCTTCTTCAAGAGCCGATAATTATACAGATTGGATTAACTTGGGATGGGTATTAAGAAATATAGATTATAGGCTTCTAGAAACGTGGATAGAATTTTCAAAGATTAGCAGCGCATATATTGAGGGCGAATGTCATAATCTCTGGGACAAAATGAGAAAAGATAATATGGGCATAGGGACGCTTAGGTGGTGGGCGAAGCAGGATAATCTAGTTAAATATGTTAGTATCCTAGACCAAAGTATAATCCCTAAGATAGACCAAAGTATAGCAAGCGATGGCGCACATTTTGACATCGCTTGTGTAGTGCACGCTATATTTAAAGAAGAATTCAAAGCAATTTCTAAAGATATCTGGTATAAATATGATAAGCAACGGCATCGCTGGGTTCGTGCGAGAGAAGGACTAGATTTACGGAAAATCCTTAGCACTGAGATATGCAAGAAATATATGGAACGTTCCAATTATTTTAATGAATACACTGATGACCCTACATTAAAAGCGATTAATGATGATCGTAGTAAGAAATGTCTGAAGATCGCTACGCAATTAAAGAACTCTAACTTCAAAGACGCGATTATGAAAGAATGCCGCACTCTATTTATTGATGAGAAATTCGAGGAATTGCTTGATAGCAGGTCGCATTTGATTGGGTTCGACAATGGGGTTTATGATTTGAAAATGCATATGTTTCGCGATGGAATGCCTGATGATTACATTTTGCTTAGCACAAAGCAAAATTATATTCAGTATAATAGCGAAATTCCAGAAGTAGCAGAGATTAACGAGTTTTTCGCTAAGATATTTACAAATAAAAATTTGAGAAATTATGTTATGGATGTGTTAGCGTGTATTATAGATGGCAGTATTGCTCAAGAGCGCTTCTATATATTCACTGGTCAAGGAAGTAATGGCAAATCGAGGCTCCTAGATTTAATTCAAAAGTCGATTGGCGAATATTATTGTATATTGCCAATTGCTCTGCTAACGCAAAAGAGGGCAGCGAGTAATGCGGCGCAAAGTGAATTAGAGCGAACGAAGGGGAGACGCTTTGCAGTTATGCAAGAGCCGAGTGAGAATGATAGGCTTAATATTGGTCTTATGAAGGAATTGTCTGGACAAGATAGGATTTTAGTGAGAACCCTATTTAAGGAACCTTATGAATTCAAGCCGCAATTTAAGATGATTTTAACGTGCAATGAACTCCCAGAAATTCCTAGCGATGATGGAGGAACTTGGCGACGTATCAAAGTATGCAACTTCTCTAGTAAATTCACAGAGACACCTGATATTAATAAGCCGACTGAGTTCTATATGGATTTAGAGCTATCCGATAAATTTGACAGATGGAAAGAGGTATTTATAAGTATGTTGATAGACAGACATAAGCATATTAATCCAATGGCAATTCCAGAACCAAGTGAGGTTCGCGTAGCAACTGAGAGCTATAAGCAGAATAATGATATTGTTGGACAATTCATTAATGAAAGAATTATCATTGACCCGCAAATCAAGGAACCACGTATTACAATTGCAAAATTATATACCGACTTCAGATTATGGAGTATATCAAATGTGGTGAAAGGTAAGAAATGTCCAGACCGCAATCAACTCAAAGCATATGTAGAAAAATTATTAAATAAACCTTATGAAGCGAAGGGATGGACTGGTATCGGATACAAAGAAGAAGATGATGAGGATGATGAGTGAATATAAGAATGAATACATTGGTTATATTTTATAAAAATTGATAAACCTTGTAATTTGTTTTATAATACAAATGCCTGAGATTATTTGGAAGACTGAGAATAATCAATTCGATTTGTTTAAATTTTTTGACTTCATCGTCGAAAAAGACGAGGATTATTTTATATCTTATGTATTTACAATTATTGAAGAAATGAACCGCGAAGCAGCAATTGTATTTGCAGATTATACATTTTCTGATAATTTTTGGGAATTATTAGATGAGGACAAGATTGATTATATATATAGAAAGGTTATTATAGAAAGTATCGATAGACTATCTTTTGCAGAATGCTATAATCTTCTTTATATTCTTACATATCAAAAATGGACAGACGAAGATGGTGAATTATTCACATTTCAAAAACTAAAAGAAATCATTAAGTCCAATAATTTGGGTGTAAGTAAAAGGAAGTTGTATTATGCTACAAGCGATTGTATAGTTTATTCTAAACATATTGAAAATATAGCAATAGACCATTTTAATGTTATAGATAGCACTGCTACTAATGCTCAATCATCGCGTATTTGTTATAAGATAACATTGAAAGATAATTCTAATAGTATTGCTAGATGTATCTATGAACAAATAGGTCATACTAAGAATACTGATAAGGATTTGTTAGTATGCAATACTAACGACTATATATTAAATCACTTAAAATCATCTATGTATTGCAAAGACGATATAGAGAATGTAATAAGTCAGTATGGTGTTCAAAAAGCGATTGAAGAGTTTATTGCAAATCGCGAAAGGTATGATAATATAATTACAATGATAGATAATGATATATCTAAGATATATTTAGGTGTAGCTTATTATATACTATGCGGGTCTTTTGAATACACGTTATTTGTTAGAAGTAATTTATAGTTTATAGTTTATAAGTTGAAGAATAAATATGTAAAGATAATAATATTTAATTCTAAAAACTGATTTTTTTATTTATCATTTTAACTTTCAAGAACCTGTCTAGAAGAGCATCAAAGCATTACAAATCCCACAAACGTCAAATATGACCACCAATGCAGATTATCATCAGATTGAAGCTGATATTGCCGATATCTCGCGAACAATCGCCAAACAGCAGCAGTATGTCTATGATTTAACCGCACAACGCATCAATACCGCTTACCAATATGACGCGTATGTTAAAGGACAACAACACAATCTTAGAAGATTTATAAAGCAGAAAAATGAACTTGAAAATAAATTACAGCGCATTCACGAGGAACGCTATAGGGAGTTAGAGAAAAGTAATACATTAGATGGTGTAAGCGATGTTTTGTCTTTAGCATTCCAATACGCGCACCCAATAGATAAGACCACAAATAAGTATGCAGTTGAGAAGCGGATAATAAAGAATGCTAGAAGTCATTCTCCAATCCATCGCAATAATGACAATGATAGAGAAGTTGTTCGAGTATATAAAAAAGATAGATTTGAATTGTTTCTCGATTTCCTTACAACTAATCTAAAAATATTGAGATTTCTATGTGTAATCGCATTTGTAATATTATACATTATATATGCGGTCGCTTACATATATACTAAGATTTTTGGTTAGATATCTGTAGGGTTGCATAGGTATTTTATCCATATCTCTTTAGGATAATTAGATTTCTTAAGGTTTAAGTAGAACCCAACCTCTACTGCTTGTTCATAATAAGTCCTATTTTGCGATAACTGGGTATCACTATACAGGCTATTGATACCTTTTAGAGACAGCAAATGATTTATTTCATTTATATTCTCAATGAATTGTGAAAGGATATCTTCGCTAATAATTAAGTTATTTTTATTTACTGAGTATTTTGATAGAAAACTCTCTAAGATGTCTTTGTTTGTATTTAGAAGATTGAATAGTTCTTTTTTATTTATACGCGGCTGTCTGCTCGTCTCGCATTGGTTTGACAAAATAAGTCCCTTAAATCTCTTTTGCCTACATAGCTTATTGAGGAACTCCATAACATTTATATCTACTATAATAGGCTCTTTGAATGGCAGATGATTGTTGATTTTAGTATATAATTCAATACTTTGCTTAACGTTAGTAGTCTCGCATTCATCCACTGCATATATCCATACATATATCTTGTAATCGCAACTAAAATATTTGTCGTGCGCTGTTATATATTTTTGAATAGCGCCGTGCCTATGGTTGCCGTTAATGATTTTAATGATTTTCTCGTCAATCTTACTCTTTTTGTCATAAATCGCATCGATAGTGAAAGGTATCGCGTAGCCGTTGGTGATAGAAGCATATAGCTCATCTATTTTCGTTTGTTCTAATTCTCTGTTAAAGACAATGGGACTTGCATATGCAAGAAGTTCCCTAAACCCTATTTTAATCAGATACTTGTCGTCGTTAATTTTATCTATGATTTTGTCTGTAATATTGAAGAAAGGTATGTTGGTGGTATTCGGCGGGTCTGAAGTCTTTGAATTAATCTTCTCGAATTGCTCGTGTATCCTAGTATCATCAATATAACTCATATTGTTCTGGGTTATTCTCGTTGTATTATGTTGTTAATATATCGTATATCAATTTTTATTTTTGTTCATCTCTAACAATATAAATATGTAGGCGAATAGCGACGATATTATAAGTCCGCATATCTCTATTGCAGTATGATAAGGGAATACATAGGTATCCATCATTGCGCTGCAATTGTATTTTTCATTGAAGAATAGCACTATGATGACCGCAAATAACATTAGCAATATTGGTAGTAATTGCTTGGTAAATGCAGGTAATTTAACATTCCATAACCCAGTAATAAGCACAATAACCCATATATTTATGCCTGATATAGCATTGTATAATGTTCCAATGTAATTATATAATATGTATATGTCTAGCAATATCGCCCCTAATATTATAGGAATATTAGGGAGCTCTCCGCTAATAAATGATATTGCGTTGATTAGCGCGACTATTATAATATATGAGATTGCGTGAATAATATACACGTGCTCTAGGCTATACTCATTATCACTCCAGAACATATGAGAATATGCGTGATATGCTTGGAATACGAATAAGGATGCTATAAATAGCCGTATTTCTAGATGTTTTGCTAGCGATAATAAATAAAGCAATATGATACACGACAAGACATTGATACTCGCTGAATATGGCTGGTCTACAATATCCCCCCTAACCTCGCAAGTATTGAAAGGGAATGGCTTGGGTTTATCAGATTTATCAGACATTATACTTTACTTATATTTAATATACTTAATATTTTTTGTAAAAATATATCCATATATTAGAAAATGAAATATTCTGATGCATTAAAGATATATAATCAAGGAAAACCAGCGTGGTGTTCTCCTCGCAAAGGCACCAATGATTACAAAGCGGTTCTAGCGATTATGAAAGGCTCACTTAAATCTCCAAAGAAAGCATCCCTCGCAAAATCCTCGCTATCTAAAGCATCCCTATCTAAAGCATCCCTCGCAAAATCCTCGCTATCTAAAGCATCCCTCGCAATGGCTAAAATGTCATCAAAGAAACCATCTTCTAAATCTTTATTGTTTAAAAAAGCCAATGTTATTCAACGCTTCTTGAAGAACAAGTTAATTATTACTAAAAATAATTTAGATACACGTGTGCAGCGCTATCATTTGATTAAGAAACGTTTGGCTGATATTAAAACAAATAGGTGCCTTACAAAGAAGATGTTTGGTAATAAACGCGGGTATACAATTGACGGAATTGTTAATTTAGAAAAGAAAATAGGAAGTGATAGTGTTAATGCTTCTATATATCTAACGAGTATGCCTTATCTACTAGGGTCATATCCGATAGCAAGTAAATTGATGAAATCTACTGCAAATAATGAAAGCGAAACCAAAATGAACACGTGGATTACTGAAAATCTAATTTTACCAAAGAAATCTAAGCATTTTGTAATAATGTATAAGGCTACTAAATGTCCTTCATCAGGAAGCCCTGCAAAGAGACTACTTACAGGAGAGCGATTAGTGAATTATAACGAACTATGCAATGGCGATTTAAGTTCTTTGATGAAGACGGATGAAAGGAACGACGAGATGCTTATGATAAACTTGGCTTACCAAGTATTGATTGCAGTAGCTACATATCAAAATAGGGTAGGCTATAATCATATGGATTGCCATCACGGAAACTTCTTATATCAACTAAATACCGAAGCAAGCAGCACAGGATACTATCACTACGTCTATAATGGGCTCAACTTCTACATCAAAAGTTGCAAGTATAATATGTGCATATTCGACTTTGGGTTAAGTGTGCCTATGAGTAAAGCTGATGATAGATATGTATTTAGCGATTACTATAGAATACTTCACGCATTTGTAAGCGAAAAAACAATGGGATGGATTGAAGGCGATGTTATCGGAAAAATAAATGCGAATATGTTTATGATTAAGTCGAGGGTGCAAAGATTAATGGCTGCTTTACTAAACAATGGGAGCGCAGATATGTTTCAAGCGATTATAGATTTTGTGTTCAAAGATTTCAAACCTGAGAATGGTATATTTACAACTGATAAACCTGCAAACATATTAAATAAAATACCTTTTATTATCAATAAAGTAGAGGCATATCCCAAGATTGACTTTAAGAATGTGTAAAATCACATTATTATATTATTATAAAGTAGTATATATATATTATGTCCGTGCAAAAATTAAAAACAAGAAAAATGTATCCTAATTTAAAAACACTTTATAATAGATATGATGAAATTACAGAAGCTCATTGTAAATATTTATTACATCATTTATATACACATAATATTACAGAATGGATTAATCCAATAACAAAAAAAGAGGTTCAAAGAGATAGTCCTATTACTCTCAGTTTTTTATCTAAATGTTATTGGGGCGAATGGAGTGAAAATGTTGTAACTATACACGGAATAAATAAAAAATACAAAATTCATGTTTTAAATTTTGTAGATGAATTGTATTTATATGATGTTCGGAATCGACCATCGCCAAACGTAATTACAGGGATAACGCCTCCAGCTGGTGTTGCAATGAAAAGTAATTCTCCAGCTGGTGTTGCAATGAAAAGTAATTCTCCAGCTGGTGCTGCAATGAAAAGTAATTCTCCAGCTGGTGCTGCTATGAAAAGTAATTCTCCAGCTGGTGCTGCTATGAAAAGTAATTCTCCAGCTGGTGCTGCAATGAAAAGTAATTCTCCAGCTGGTGCTGCTATGAAAAGTAATTCTCCAGCTGGTGCTGCGACAAATAAACCAAGAACCAACTCGCCTAGTTTGCCTCCTCAAGCTGCGCGACAAAAAAGCAAATCGCCACCTGGTGCTGCGACAAATAAACCAAAGTCAAAGTCGTCAAAGTCGAGTAGTTCAAGTAAGTCAAGTGCCAAACTTGATTTTTCACCAAAAAGCATAAATTCTATAGTGAAAAACACAGGGTCTTTGAGTATAAATGCTGATAAACTTACTGAGGATGATTGTATTGAATTAGTAGAAGAAATAAGAAAGAAAAAACGCGGGAAGACTGCAGAAGAAATTAAATTAATAACATTTATTAATCCAATAACAAATAGAGAGATACCATTAAAAAGTCCAATATTTAAAAGTTTTATGTCTAAATGTTATTTTAAATTTAACCATAATAAAAAACTACAAAAATCGATTAAAAAGATAGTTAATATTAAATCATTAGATCTTTTAAATGAAAAACTCACAAATATTGATAAGGCAAAAGAAGATGCACAGGCTGCAAAAGAGGCAAAAGAAGAGGCAAAACGTCTTGCGGCTGAAAAAGCAAAAGAAGAGAGGAAAAAAAATATACCAATTATTGATGAATATATTGAAGGACTTGTTGGCGAATTTAATAAGTGTTGTGATGAATTAATTGCTAATTGCGATAAAAAAGGTGTATTAAATGAATATAAATATATAACAAATGTGATTAACTCAATTATTATTATAATATACACAAAATATCTACATTTACCATATTATTATGATGAATTATATTTAGATAATACATCTCAATTAAGTTTAAAAGTATTTATGTATGATGATACATTTCGCGAATATTATGAGAGCAAATCATTAGTTCCTTATCGAGAATTCAAGAAATATTTTAATGGTGGCAAAAATGTAATATATCAGAAACATGATTTGACAAGAGAAGTAATACATACTAATATCAACTTAGAACCTAAAACGATAGAAAATTATCATCTAAATACATTACTAAATCGCCAACATGTATTTGAAGCATTTAAATACGACCCTTATGGTGGTAATAATTATATTAGTCATATGCTCCAATATAATAAACTAAATACCAGTTATTATATTAGAAAAAATTTCAATAATTATAAATTTCCAGATACATTAAACTTTGCCAAAGATGTTATTGGCGAATTAAATATAAACTATAATATAACAAATGGTTTATTGCCAAAAGCTATCTTTTGCGCAAGTACAGATAGAACTATAGCAACTAATATACCTTTTTCATATCTTACTACTACAATTAATGATAGGTTGGGAGATCTTCCTACTATAACTGGAATTGCAAAGGAAGCAACAATTAACAATGTCCATTATGAAGCAATAATAAAAGATATGAAAGAGCATTCATATGGCAATAATGAAACTGAATATGGAGGCGTTGATATGATACGTAAGAATATATTATATTCGCTTAATGGACAAGACCCAATATATGTTCAAAAATTTATGGAACAACATAAACAAAATATCTACTACAATTATGAATACACAGGAACTTTCCCAATATTTTCGTGGATACCTTTAAATCACAAAAATATTGGCTCTGATACAAATCTACAATATTGTTATCCTATGTCAACTAAATGGCAACCATTTGATATAGACCCCCCTACTATTCGTCTACTAGAATTAGATTATAAAAATCATGGCATTTCACCATTCAGTACATATTTGAATGAAACAATATTCAAGGTTATTACAGATGAATATGCTTCTGTAAAATCTCTTCTAATTGCTGATAGGATTGATAAGATGAAAATAAGAATTACAAATACTATAGGTGTTTACAAAGATAAAACTATTAATCCCCAATATAAAAATAAAAAAATATATCTATATCACGGAACTAAAAATAGATTACATAGTATAGGTGGAAAGGATAAAGATATAGAGATATTAGGGTTTTTATCAACAAGTTTAAATATTTATACTGCTTCACAATATTCAGGAGTTGGCATAAATAACACTGGTCTTATTTATATAATAGAAGTAGATGATACACAATCATATATAAACTTGAATGACAATTTAAACCAAATACTTATTTTACCATTATCTAGAATTAGAATTATTATGGAGTTTAATATCGGTGGAATATGCGTTATTCTTTGTCGTTTGTTTAGAACACCAACAAGAGACCAAACCAATCTGCTATATAACAAATTATTTGGTCTATATATTGTAGATGTTAATAAATACATAACTTACAGAATAACTGCAAATAATAATATAATGCCAACGTGTGCTTATATTTTAGGTGATTTATGGAAAACTGAGAAGGACGCGCCTTATAAAGAAGATTTAGAAATATACAAGGTAATGCGAAGTAATTTGAATAACAAAGGAATTAATGATAAATGGGGTATGACACATAGAGAAAGAAAGGATGTATTTTTATATTTTAGTCTTGGACAAGAGTATGAATTATATGTTGATAGAGGGGTGCCATTAATTTCAGGAAGTTTAGAAGATATTAAATATAGTATACATCAACACTTTATTAAGGATTGTTATAAGGCACTTGATATACCTTGTATAGATTATATATTTATTCATGGTGCAAATAAAGCAAAGAATAAAACAATAGGCACACAATTCAATAAATGCCCTATATCTACTGGTATATTGTTAAAAGACTATAAAAATAATCGCACTACCCAGTATAAATATAATATTAATAATTTCTTTATCGATGCAATTTTTATGTTTAACAGCATTAAACATGATAATAAAAAACTAAATTTACAAGAGGAGCAAGGAGATGGTAAAATATATGCTGATAAAATAGAGGGATTTAGGGATGCTGGAGCATATCTTAATGGCACCATAAACCCTCTATTTAAAAAGGATGCGGTCGTCGGAGAACATATACAATATATGAGAGATTGGAAACATATGTTTATTAAATATAAGGAAGCAAGTAAAGAAGATTTAGCAAAACATTTTAAATGGTGCCATAAAAGAATTACTAAATTAATGGAAATTATCAGTTCTGTATCAGAAAATTATTTATTCTTTATTAGTAAAACATTAAAAGGGAATACAAAAACAAGTCAACAACTAGGGAGAGAAGGAATTTTAGACCATAGTTCTAAAGAATATAGAGAATTATTTACTTTGATAAAAAATCTTGAAGAAACTTTGTTAGAAAGAGCAAGCTTTTATCAACTATGCACATTTGATAATGTTGATGGTATAAATAAATCTATAGATTTTATTAAATTTTTATTAAGTGATAAAACTCAAGAAAATACCCATAATTCTAAATTATACAAAAACGTAATTCATGAAGAGCTTGTTTTAGAAGATACTGGTTTGTTCTCGGGTGGTATTATGAGTATAAAAGAAATGACAAAACAAGGAGCAATATTTAAGCATGATACTGATAAAGCAACTAATATTGATCATATGAAAATATATGAAGAATTTAAAAATGTTCCTATATCGGAGTCTAAAGATATGCGTAAATTTAAAGATATGCCAAAAGATATGCAAGAATATTATGGCAATGGTAAAGATGAAAAAAGTAAATATATTGATATAAGTAATAAATGTCATTTTAGATTTGT
>Ga0214919_10002163_pt1 | contig 31188 bp, 21 predicted proteins | sample LL1503_MetaG_FD_177994 | JGI IMG/M metagenome (GOLD analysis project Ga0214919, IMG submission 177994) | Freshwater microbial communities from Lake Lanier, Atlanta, Georgia, United States - LL-1503 | ecosystem: Environmental > Aquatic > Freshwater > Lake | place: USA: Georgia | collected... | reverse complement strand
ACCAAAGCTGATATCATCCGGTTATTTTCCTTCTTGCTCTTTTCCAAATAGCTATAATCCTTAATCCCTACCCAGCCCCCTGCCTGCTTAAATATATAATGAAAGCCAAAAAGAACTATCATATTGATGAGCATGGCAAATATTATACAATTTAGTTTAATATCTAAAACTTCCCACGAAACAACTGTAGTAAAACCTGCAGCCATGGCAATTAAAACTGATTTTTCGGTAGTGCGAAAACCAAAAACAGCTAATAATAACGGAATACCAACAATTGGTAAGTAAAAACTTGCAGCGCTCATTACCATGGCTAGTAAATCATTCGTTGATAGGGCAAGGTAAATTGCAAAAAGCCCTAACACAAAACTAAATAGCCTAGATAAAACTAAATCATTTACCTTTATATTAAGCACTTCTTTTACGTCATATCCAAATAAAACAGCTGAACCATTAATAAAAGAATCCGCACTAGACATCGCCATTGCTGATACCCCTATTATTAACAAACCTTTTATTAAGGGTAAATTGGTATAATTATCAATTAGATAACTAGTAACTTGGTTAGGTTCTAAATTCGGTTTAATGGTTAACACTAAAAAAGGAATCCAAGCTATAATTAATTTTATTACTACTAATAAAATAGACGAAACCAGCCAGGCTTTTCTAGCTTGGCTTATGCTACTAGCCATAGAAATCCTTTGAAAATGGGTAGGGCCTATTGCAGGAAATAAAAAATAAAGTGCCAAAAGTATAAAATCTATTAGCTTATATCCTTCTAAGTGAGATAACCCTTCAAAACTGAAAAGGGGATTTTCTATTGCTTCTTCCACGGTAAAACCGAGTGATTTAAAATGATTCCAAATAATAACTGCTATTGTAGGAAGGACAAAACCGAAAGTAAAAAACTGTATTACATCAGTATAAGTTACAGCTCTGATACCACCAAAAGTGGAATATAATATTACTATCGTAGAAGCAAGGATAATTGCATAGGTACTAGGTATTCCTACGAAATAATTAAATAAAGTCCCAAATACTTTAAACTGAACCGCTATTCCTCCTACATTCCAGATAATAGCAGAAATTGCAGTAATTAACCTTACATGCTTTCCATATAGAGTACCCATTACCTCTCCTACTGACAAAGCTCCCATGAATTCTCCCATTCTTGGGATTATAAAGAAAGCAGTAAGGAAAAAGCCTAGTGACATACAAGAACTAGCTATCACATAAGGGAGGCCATCAGAATAAGTTTTGGAAAGAGTGACAAAAAATGCACTACCGGTTACAAACGTTGCAACTATAGTAGAAACTAGTGCTGCGGTGGAAAAATTTCTTCCGCCTAAGGAATAGTCACTAATCGTTTTTACTTCTTTGCCGTAAGCAAGCCCCACAACAAGATTAATAATTAAAAAAGCTATAAAAATAATTATATCAATGTCGGGAGTCATATTTTAAAATCTAATATTATAAATATACTAAAAGTTATACTACACTCCCACAATAGTCAACTTAGTATATACTCAGTTATTATAAAATATATCAATTTTTATTGATTACTATTACGGATACTGCGGTTAACCAATACATCGTTAAAATTTATATAATTGCTTGTTTAAGTTTATATTAATTAAGTTTTTTGAAAAGTGGAATTTAGGCTACTTTCATTATTAACTTAATAATGGTAGAAAGTAGCAGCACGCTACCAAAGCCGCCTAGCCACAAAGCAATAAACCAAAGCCATTGGCGTTTTTTATTAGTACATTCTTTCATGGCTAGTTTTGCCTCTAAATACATAGTAGCTATAAGCTGTGTAAATTAAAATAATCGGAAGAAATATAATTACTCCAACTAGTAACAAGGATTGAGAGGTAGACACCGCTGCAGCTTCCCAGATAGTAAATTTAAATGGAACAATCCAAGGATATAGGCTTATACCTATACCTAAATAACTCAGAAAGAATAGAACAATCGTCAAAAAAAACGGCCTTACTTCATTAGAGGATTTCAAGTCTTTCCACAGCAATACAAACCCTAAGGCTGTAAATAGAGGAATAGGTAATAGATAGAAAAAATTAGGCAAACTAAACCATAGTTCTATAATACGTTTATCAATAAATGGCATAGAGATGCTAACTATAGCCATAGCTAGCCCCACATAGACAAGAACATAGGAAGCAATTCCTCTAGCCCAGCTTTGAGTAATATCTTCGGTTTTCATAATTAACCAGGTAGCGCCTAGTAGCGCATAGCCGAATATTAATGATAAGCCAGTTACAATACTAAAACCATTGGCCCAATCCAGTGGACCTCCTGCAAAGCTTCTGCCATTTACTTCTATGCCTTGGACAAAATTCCCTAGTATTACTCCTTGCATAAAAGCTGCTAATAGCGAGCCTGCATGAAATGCTATATCCCAAATTTTACGATGTTCCTCTGAAGACTTGAAACGAAACTCAAATGCTACACCTCGAAAGATTAGGCCTAATAGCATAAATATCACCGGTAAATAAAGGGCGGGCATTATTATAGCATAGGCTACCGGAAAGGCTGCAAACATTCCTCCTCCGCCTAGAATTAACCAAGTCTCATTCCCATCCCAAAACGGAGCAATAGAGTTCATAATTCTGTCTCGGCATTTATCAGAAGGGGCAAAAAGGAACAATATACCGCACCCCAAATCAAAACCATCTAGCAAGGCGTAAAGAAAAACTGCCGTTGCAATTAGAAATCCCCATATTAAGGGTAAATCAAGCCAAGAAGAAAAATCTAGCATTTACATTATCCTCTTTCTGTTTTTAGGGGTAATTCTTTGATAACTTGAACTGGAAGCATACTATGATCGTAAAATTCTTCCTTCTCGTCTCCTATTTTAGGACCTTTTTTAATAAGTTTTATAATATAATAGCAAGCTGTACCAAAAATAGAACTATATACTATAACAAAAGCTAGTAGGGTTATTGCTATTTGCGGGCCAATAACTGGAGATATACTCTCTGAGGTACGAAGCACTTCATAGACCGTATAGGGCTGCCTGCCAATTTCCGTCACGAACCAACCTGCAAGGAGGGCAATGAACCCAGAGGGGCTCATAACTATACACCAAAATTGAAACCAACGAGTGTCAAACAACCTTTTCCGATAGTATAAGAAAAGCGCAAAAATACCGGTTATGATCATGGCAAAGCCTAAAGCTACCATCACCCTAAACGACCAAAAGACCGCTATTACAGGAGGCTGATCTTCAGGTTTCCATTCTTTGAGCCCTTTTATTTCACCGTCAAAACTATGTGTCAAAATAAGGCTTGCAAGTTTAGGTATTATAATTTCGTAATTATTGGTTTGGTTTTGTTGATCTGGAATAGCAAATAAACGCAGGCCAGCTCCTTTTTCGGTATCCCATGTTCCCTCTATAGCTGCAATTTTACGTGGTTGATACTCAAGAGTGTTAAGTCCGTGGGCATCTCCTATAAATAATTGTAAGGGAGAAACAAAGATGGCCATAAGCATAGCCATTCCAAACATAATACGTGCATGCTGTATATGCACATTTTTATAGAGATAGTATGCCGCAACCCCAGCTACTGCAAAAGCAGTTGTAAGATAAGCTGCGGTTATCATATGGGCAAATCTATAAGGAAATGAAGGGTTAAATATGATCTCAAGCCAGCTTGTTGGATAGAGGAGACCATCAGCCCTTATTTCGAAGCCCTGCGGGGTCTGCATCCAGCTATTTGCAGACAAAATCCAGAAAGCTGAGATTAGTGTTCCAACAGCTACAATACAGGTAGAGAAGAAGTGCATATTACGGCTAACACGTCCCCACCCAAATAGCATTATTCCAAGGAAAGATGCTTCCAGGAAAAAAGCGGTAAGTACTTCATAACCGAGCAATGGTCCAATAACATTACCAACCTTGTCAGAAAACAGAGACCAGTTAGTGCCGAATTGATAAGCCATTACTATTCCTGATACCACTCCCATGCCAAAACAAACTGCAAAAATTTTGATCCACATCCGGTAAATTTCTTGGTAAATAGGATTCTCTGTTCGCAGCCAGAGCCATTCTACAACTGCCAACCAGCTAGCAAGGCCTATGGTAAAGGCAGGAAAAATAATGTGGAAACTTATTGTAAAAGCATATTGGATACGTGCAATTAATATAGGATCAAGCTCTATCATGTAGTACACCTAAACAGCATATTTCTGGGTATTTTATATTATAAAAATCTAAAAGTGTATGAAAAAATAGCTTTACCTTATCTTAAAACACCATAATTATATAACTTGTAACCATTTATTTATATTGGTTTCATTCTGTAGGTAGGCTCATGCTGCCACTTTTTTTCCTAGTAATGCAACTAATTTTAAAAGATAAAAATTTACATTACCACTCCTGTAGGCTTTCTTTTAGATGAAGCTCTAACATACCATTGATTCATTACACCCTTTCGACCCCCTAAATTTCCCTAGCTCTACTTACGTTTTGAGCTTGTTGTTCTTTTATTTTTTCGCTCATTGATTTTGGATTTTCACGAGCAGTAGTAGCTTGTTTATTTTTTATAAATTCTTTGAAATCAGAATCTTTAAATTTAAACTCTGCCATGTTTTGGCTGAAAGTTTTACTTGAGTCAAATCTTTTGTCTTTCTGCATATCTATACCTAGAGTTCTAGCAAAATCCAATCTTACTGTTTCCGGTGTGAATGCATCGTTTAAAGCCCCAACTAAAGCTTTTACGGTTTTCGTATCAGCTGTAACCATTCCTGATGTTCGAGAAGTAGAAGCCACGGTTATCACATCTGTTAATACTTCTTCTTTAGTCTTGTTCTGCCAAGGACCATCTTTACAGAAATCCAATAGCACATTTAATTTTTCACTTTTGCCACCAGTAACTTTGTCTTTCCAGCTCTGGACAGTACCTTTGCTTTGCGAATCTTCGTATACCTTAAGCAGAAAATCCTTAAGCTCAAAATTAGGGTCTTTTATCGGCACAACATCATGATTATCTAGATACCTGGATGTTTGCATAAACCCTTTGATATGCAGATATTCTGCCTTTTCCTGGGCTTTATCAAAAGAGAGAGTCCCGACATCATCAGTATTTAGTACTACGGTATTTAAAGCATTTTCTCTCAATTTCTCATGGGTTTTATTTTCCTCTTCTGAATATTTAAAAATCCCCCCTACTCTTGCTAATACTTTAAAAACTACATCCATTAAAAACTTCACTAATTTACTAGGATCAACAATTTTTTCCTTTGCGCTGTAAATAGCTATATTAGCCGAATCATCCATACTAGAACCAAAAGCTAAGGCAAGAGTACGGCCAGTTTTTTTAGCAGCTTGAATTTCTGCAGGATTATCTGAAATATCCTGAGGGCCTGTTTCTTTATCCTGGTCGAAGTAGCTTAAAGGAATATTATCTCTGTACCCACCGTCAACATATTCCTTACCATTAATCTTAACTGGTTCAAATACTATCGGGATAGATGCAGAAGCTCTACATGCCATGGCAATTTCGACGTCAGGAGTATTTCTGCTATCAAAAATCTCAAGATCTCCCGTATCTCTTCGTGTTGCTGTAACTAGTAAGTCTTTGAATGTTTCCGGTGCGATAACCCGCAGTACAGCTAAATCTCCAAACAGAATTTTTCCTTCTGGATCTAGACTTTTTTGTCTTATTTCTTCAACCTCCTTCCCACCGGAATCAATTATATTTTGTAAAACACTTTCTTGTCTTGTAAGTTCTTTTAAGGATTCTTCTTGTTCTGAAGGAGACAACGATCCTAGTGCAGATTTTTGTTGGTCTATTTCCTGTAAACGCTTGTTACATAGGCCAATTACATCATTTTGCTCCAAAAAGTCTGCAATATTGCTACGAATAGTAGTCCTAAGTAATTCCAGTAGTGGTTTACCGTCCTTGTTAATGAGAAATCCTTCTCCCAGTAATCCTTTGAGATTTGTATCTTTAGTAATTTGTTTGTATTTCTCGCTACTAATACCTGTAGCTATCATAGCAGCAGTTAGAGAACCGGCTGATGAACCGGCAACAGCCTCAAGGCCTTTAAGTATACCTCCTTTAGATAAAGCTTCATGCGCTCCCGAGTAAATAGCTCCTTTAGCTCCTCCTCCGCTAAAACTGGCGCATTTAAAAGGTTGGTTTTGGGCTGCCATTATTTCTTCAATTGAACTATTTTTCATAACAAGATCACCACTCCAAATTACTTATACATTTTATGCGATTCTAGCATAAGTAGATTGCAATACTGAACTTTCAAATATTAATTGATGTGAGAATATTTAAATAAAGTGTTTTTAATGACAACAAGGCAAAAATTTGTTACAATCCCCAGTGTATTTTAACCAGAAAAGCCGCCAGAAAATAATATGCAATTTATAGACGAAGCCAAAATATATATCAAAGCGGGTGACGGTGGTAATGGATCAGTAAGTTTTAGGAGAGAAAAATTTATTGATCGAGGAGGGCCTGATGGTGGAGACGGCGGTAACGGCGGAAGTATTATTTTCCAAAGCAATTCCCATCTTAATACGCTGTTAGAATTTCGTTATAAAAGGCACTTTAAAGCTGAAAATGGTGTATCAGGCAAAGGGCGTAACATGACAGGTAAATCCGGTGCTCCGTTAATTCTAAAAGTACCAGTTGGGACGCAAATTTTTTCAGAAGATGGGAATTTGTTAATCCACGATTTTACACAAGATAACCAGCAATTTGAAATTATTCCAGGTGGAAAGGGTGGACTTGGAAATAGCCATTTTAAATCAAGTACAAATAAATCTCCTCGAAAACGAACAGAAGGAGAAATTGCCGGAGAAATGGACATTTATTTAAAGTTGAAACTTCTATCTGATGCCGGATTAATTGGCTTGCCGAATGTTGGGAAATCTACATTTCTGTCAAGAACTACGGCCGCAAAACCCAAAATTGCTAATTATCAATTTACCACCCTAAAGCCTTCTCTCGGAGTTGTTTATGTGAGTGGAGAAGAATTCGTTTTGGCTGATATTCCAGGGCTTATTGAAGGAGCTCATACTGGAAAAGGTCTTGGGGATAAGTTTCTTAAACATATAGAAAGATGCGGTGTACTTATTCATGTAATAGATGCAAACTCTCCTCATGTGGACAAAGATTATCTGACAATTAGAAATGAACTTGAATCATACTCTCCTTTGCTTAAGGACAAAACGGAAGTCGTGTGTATTAATAAAATTGATAGTCTAGGGGAGCGGGAACTGACAAAAAAAGTAAAATTGCTCGAAAAAGTAACTAATAAAAAAATATATCTTATTTCTGGGTATTTAAATATCGGTCTTGAAGCAGTCCTTAAACAAGCATTAAGGGAAATTAAAGCTTGGCGAGATAAAACATAATAAGTATAATCTAAAAAATCTAAAGTAAGCTTTGAAGTATATATTTATAATAAATACACTTCGACCCTGCGATATGATTTAATGGAACTAAAATTCATTAAATAACTAATAAAAGCTCAATTCATCAACTAACTTATAATATTTTTACGTTTACGAAAAATGAAAAAAAGAATTTTAACAGGTGATAGACCAAGTGGTAGATTACATTTAGGGCATTATGTAGGTTCATTGCAAAGTAGGGTCAAGCTACAATATGAATATGATCAATATATTATGATTGCTGATGTACAAGCCCTAACTGATAATTTTGAAAATCCGAAGAAGATTACAGAAAATGTTTTTGAAGTTGCAAAAGATTATTTAAGCGTTGGAATTGATCCTACCCAAACCACAATTTTCGTTCAATCTCAGATTCCGGAAATTGGCGAATTAACGGTTTATTACCTAAATTTAGTAACTGTCGGAAGGCTAGAAAGAAACCCTACCGTTAAATCTGAAATTCAACAAAAAGGTTACAATGATTCCATACCAGCTGGTTTTTTGTGCTATCCTGTTAGTCAAGCAGCCGACATAACTATTTTTCAGGCAGAATTAGTACCTGTCGGAGATGATCAAGTACCGATGATTGAGCAAACAAATGAAATCGTCAGGCGTTTTAACAGAATTTATGACTCCGAGTGCCTTAAAGAGTGCAATGCTATTTTAAGCAATACTCCACGGTTAGTGGGAATTGATGGCAAGGCTAAAGCTAGTAAATCGTTAGGTAATGCTATTTCTCTTTCAGATACGCAGGAAGAAATAAAACAGAAAATATTCCAGATGTTTACTGATCCGGCTCATCTAAAAATTAGTGATCCAGGCCAGGTGGAAGGAAATGTAGTGTTTACTTATTTAGATATTTTTCACCCTGATAAGGAAGAGGTTGAGTCTCTAAAAGCGCATTATAAGCGAGGCGGCCTTGGAGATATGACTATAAAAAATATTTTAAATAATAGCATTCAGGATTTACTCAAAAACATACGTGAAAAAAGGGAAACTATAAAGCAAAAGGATGTTCAGGAAATACTTTATCATGGCACGGCTAAAGCCTCGCAGCGAGCAAAACTGACGATGGAAGAGGTTAGAGAAGCCATAGGAGTTAAATATTTCTAAGGTAGTTTTTATGAGCAGTATTGATAGCAAATTTAAAGAGGAATTAAAAATTGAGCATAGCCTAAGGCCAAGTATTAATGATATTGAGTTTTTAACCAGAAAGCTAAATGATGAAACTGCTGAATTAGGCTCAACTCACCCTTTTGCTTTCTTCATTCGCAATAATACTGACGAGATTATAGCTGGGTGTAATGGCTTTGTGGTATTTGGTGCGATATATACTGATCAGCTCTGGGTACATCAGGATTGGCGCAAAAAAAACCTCGGTCGGGAGTTAATGAAACATGTACACGATTACGGTCGCAAAGTAGGTTGCAGAATAGCTACGGTTGCTACAATGAGCTTCCAGAGTCAAGGATTCTATGAAAAATTAGGTTATAAAGTGGATTTTGAACGTAGCGGCTACGTTAATGGTTCTTCTTGTTTATTTTTACAATTAGCTTTAAGTGAAGATAGAACCAAAGCAATCAAACTTGTACCTTATGACAAGGATTGGCCTAAAATGTTTGAGACAGAAGCTATCAAAATCAGGGAGGCTCTTGGCCAAAATTGTGTAGCAGTACACCATATTGGTTCAACTTCTGTCCCTGGTCTTGCTGCAAAGCCTAAAATAGACATTACTACGGTCGTAAAACCATTTATTCCTTTGGAGTGGTTCGTTAATACTATGACAGATATTTTGGGAAGCTTAGGCTACACATACAAGGGAGAATGGAACATTCCATTTAAATATGGATTTACAAAAAGGGGAGATATTAATGTAAATCTTCATGTTTACGAAGAAGGGCATCCTGAAATAGAGGTATCACTGCTATTTAGAGATTATTTAAGAAAAAATGACAAAGGGCGTGATGAATATGCTGCTTTAAAAGATGAGATTCTAAAAGACCCTTCATCTTCTACGAAAACTTATTCTATATTTCCCACTTACACTTTAAGGAAAAATGATTTCATACTAAATATTTTAAAGCAAAATGGCTTCAAGCATACCAGGTTTGTAAAATGTGCTCATTATAATGAAGTTCAAGCTGCTAAATATTTTCGTCAAAAGTATTTTTTCGATAATGTGCCTATAAAAGATCCATATACTTGGACATTTAATCACCCTGATCACGTTCATTTTATTTTATATCAGGGAGCTTTAATTATAGGTTACGGGCATATTCGGCTCTGCTCAAATGCAAATTCGGTTCTGCGAATTATTGTAATTGATCAAGAAAAGAGAAATCAGGGATTTGGAGGGTACTTTTTACAGTTAATCGAAAAATGGTTGAAAAATCAAAATTATCGAATAATTCACGCCCATTCTTCTCCAAAGGCTATAGAATTTTACAAGAAATATAACTATTATAAAATGCCGTTTAACGATCCTGACGGCTATGAAAGCGACCCTGTTGATATACCGGTTGGCAAAAATTTATGAGTATTAATTAGAACTCAAAATATAAAGAGTCAGTAATCTTAAAAAATGAATAAGGTAATAGTAGTTTGTGGCCCAACAGCCAGCGGTAAAACCCAATTTGCGCATTTACTTGCTAAAAAAAATAATGGCGAAATAGTTAATGCCGATTCGATGCAATTATATAAATCATTACCTATTATTACCTCCTCTCCTTCGCTAGAATTGAAAAATGAACTGCCATATCATTTATATAATTTTCTTGATATTAACTCGGAATACTGTGTAGCAAAATATGCTCAGATGGCGGCAGAAAAAATCAAGGAAATATCTACCCGTAAGAAACTGCCTATATTAGTTGGTGGGTCAGGAATGTATATTAATTCTTTAATAAAAGGATTTAGCTATATACCGGATATAGAGCCAGAGGTCCGCGCGCAGGTGAGAAGTTTGCAGCAATCATTAGATTCCAATGAATTTTTTGAGTTATTAAAAAAAACCGATCCTGTAATCGTTAATGTTTTAAATGCTTGGGACTCACAAAGAGTAGCTAGAGCCTATGAGGTTTTCCTGCAAACTGGGAAGTCCATATTATATTACCAAAAAAGTAATACCAAATTATTGGATGGTTTTAGCTTTAGGGCTATCCTACTTTTACCAGATAGGCAGTTTTTATATTCAATGTGTAATAACAGACTAGAACAAATGTTTAAAAAGGGCGCAGTTGAAGAGGTAAAAAGCTTACTTAATGAAAAATGCAACATAAACGCTTTAGCCATGAAGTCCCTTGGCGTAAAAGAAATAATATCTTATTTAGAAAATAGGATATCTAAAGATGAAGCCATGGAGATAGCTAAAACCAGAACCAGGCAGTATGCCAAACGTCAGGTTACTTGGTTTAAAAATCAACTTCAAGAAAAGGATATAATAGAATTTTCGAACTACGAGGAATATGAGAAAATTTTAACAATGGTGAGCCCGCCGGGATTCGAACCCGGGACAACCTGATTAAAAGTCAAGTGCTCTACCAGCTGAGCTACGGGCTCACAAAATACAATATTTATAAGTACCAAGCAGATTTTTTATCTGTTTATATGAAAATACTGTTACCGCTCACCAATGTTTAAATTGTAAATACATCTTCTAAGAAAAAATGCGAAAATTCAAAGCTTTTCAATACATTAAACTCATAAAATGTGTTTTACTTTATCGTGGAAAAACCATAATATGTCAACAACTATTTTTGTAGAAAAGGTTTAGAACCAAAATGTATTCGGATGCTGTAGTTATAATCCCTGCCAGAATTGCTTCCACAAGACTTGAGAATAAGCCATTGCAAATGATTGGAAACAAAACCATGATTGAGCATGTAGTTTCTAGGGTAAGCAGAATAGAAGTTGCTGGAGTTTTTGTTGCAACCGATTCAGAAGAAATATTCTCTCTTGTAACAAGCAAAGGTTTTTCTGCAATAATGACAGACAAGAACTGCTTAACCGGGACTGATAGAGTATACGAGGCTTTTAAGAAGTTTCCTAATTCCACTGCCATAAAATACGTTATAAACGTGCAGGGGGATATGCCTTTTATTGATGAGGCAATAATTCCTAAAATCATCGAAGGCCTAAAAACTGGACGATTTGATATAATGACCTCTGTTGTAAAAGTTGGTAAGGATATTGCTGGTTCTTCCTCAAATGTAAAAGTAGTAATAGATAAAAACAATAAGGCTCTTTATTTCTCTAGGTCTCTTGTGCCAAGTGGAGCTTCAGAATTCCTTTATCATGTAGGAATTTATGGTTTTAAAGCTCCTCTCCTTGAAAAATTTGTTTTGCTAGAGCAAAGTGAAAATGAAAAAAGTGAAAACCTAGAGCAATTAAGAGCTTTAGATAATGGAATGACAATAGGAGTTTGTTATTCTAACGAGATTCCAATTTCTGTAGATACTAAAGAAGACCTAGCAAAAGCACGAGATTTTATAGCTAAAAACCCTGGGTACTTAACTTAAAAAAGTGAAATATACGACTATAATTTATACATATTGCTTGGAGATATTCTTGCAAGCAGGTCATATGTGTGGGTTTTAAGCCACAAATTATATTTGCTACTAACTTCTGCTATTTTGGGTTATAACCAGCTAATTTCTTTATAAGCTCCGCTAATCTAAATTTCTGCCTCTAAATTATATCTTTCGGTTATATAACTTGTAACTTGTTATTTAAATTATATTAATGCTAATCTTTAAATAACGAATTAACTTTATATAAATCGCTATGAAAACAGCAGAAGCAGATATTTTAGAAGTTGAAGATCCAGAAAAAAAAGTAAGGTCTCAAAAAGCATTTGAGGCTTTAAATCATATCTTTTCTGGGAAAGAAAATGGTCTGATAGATAGTGTTTTAAAAGATTATACCCCGGTAACAAAAATAGTTAATGGGCAAGAAGTTACCAAAGCTCCAGGTTTAAGCTTAGGAACAATTTTTAAAGCAATAGGTTTTGCCATAAGAAACCCCGGATATATTGGAAGCTTATATAGTCTATATAAGTCTCCAGAAATAATTCAAGCTCCAGCTTTCCAAGACAAATTGTTAAACAATGACAATACTTGGAAATTTATAGGATATGTGGGAGAAAAATTGCCCCAAATAGGTAAAGTTCTTGATTATTTTAAATTTCCAGAATTTGCCGAGGGTAATATATTAGATAGCAAAGGGTTAAAAGCTTTAAGTAGCGTACTTACTAGCAAGGAAGAGCAAGGAAAATTAAAGGAAATAGCGCTCGAATCAAGAAAGACTACCCCTGATATGAATAAAACAATCAATAATATTCTGGATTTAATGCAGAGCCAGGGGTTCTCTGATTACATAAATACCAAGGGAGTTGTGCTACAGAATTATATTGTTAAATCGCTACAAGCACAGAAAGGGATAGACGGCCAGTTAAGCGCATATGGTTTAAAACCTGAGAATTTACAACAAATTACCAGTATAGTGCCAATACTTCTTAATAAACCACAGACTTTGAAGAGCGTTTATGGCCAATTCAGTGAGGGGCGTTATACCGATATGGTTAAGGAGCTATTAGTACTGTCAAAAGATAAACCTCAAATTATTCAGTATTTTAAAGATAATCAGGATTTATTTGTTGGAGTTATTGATAAAATTGTTAAAACCACGCCGGGACTAGAAGGGTATGATCTTAAAGGTGATTTATATAAAATTGTTCCTAATTTGCTTGAACATCCTGATAAATTAATAAGCCTTATCGCTCTTTATGAAAAAGGCAAATATCCTGATATAGGGAAAGAGTTTTTAGGAATGATTCAAGAAGATAAGAATTTAAAGCAATATTTTACTGAAAATAGCGAATTATTTAAGCGTATTCTAGTAGATAAAGCTATGGGTATGAAAAGCTATGGAGTAAAAGACGAAGTATCCGAGATATTTACGCATGTTATGAGCGATCAGAATATTCCGAGAGTCCAAGGCCTTTTAGATAAACACAAAAAAGGGGATTGGTTAGGATTAGCTACGGATACATGCCGGATGATTGAAGAAGATCCAAAGTTTGCTAAATATATGAGGGATAACCAAGAGAGTTTCAGCAAAATAGTAACCGCCATAGTGGATTCTTACCCAGCTATTAAGACCTACACCGGTAATCTTCCGGTTGGTGAACTGGCTGCTAATTTGTTAAAAGATCCGAAATCAATTAGAGAAGTTATAGAAGGTTATCAGAAAGGTGGTGTTACTATGGTAACTAAAGGTGCTAAATTCCTTGCTCAAAAAGCTCTCGATAGCCAGACACGAGGAGCAGTTTTAGGAATAGTAGGCAGTTGGGTATTTGGGGATGGAATCGGTAAACAGGAAGTTATTAATCGTATCCCTGAAGCCATAATAGAAGTGAGCCCTCCTCCAGAAGGTGTCCGTGTTTCCTTGAATGATGCTGCAAAAGCAGTTATTGCTGCTGGGGATGATATAAGCAAAAAACAAGAATTAACTTCCTTGATAGAGCGAAATATATTATTCGACGGGGTAACTGTTGGGAGTTCTCAAAAACAAGTTAAACTAGAAAATATAGATATAAATAACAGTTTTGTTAATAGCAAATTCACTAATGTTTCATTTCAAGGCTCTAAATTTACTAATGCTAGTTTTACCGGAGCAACTTTTGAAAATGTAGATTTCAGCAATACGGAACTAGATGGAATAACGTTTCAGAGTCTAATACCGGCATTAAAGAGCGGCGCAATTTCATTAAAGGGTGCAAAAGTAGTAGGGTCGATGCCTTATGCTCTTGATTTATCAGATATTTCTCTCCAGGGAATAGATTTATCCGGGGTGACCTCAATGGCTGGCGTGAATTTGAAAAATACCGATTTTAGGGGAACTGTCTTACCACGTGATGAAATGGCTTTAAGAGAATCGTATAACTTAACTTCTGCTACTTTTGATTCTGATATGTCTGATTTGCAAAAGAAAAATCAAAAATATATGATGAATTTAATTACGGACTCTATTATTTCTAGAGCAGAATATTTAGGGGATCTAACGTCAGACCCTAAATTATTACGTAAAAATATAGAAGAGTTATACATAAGCGACTCTCCTATGGGCGCAGAATTAAGAAAGCTTACTAGTCAAAATCCGGATATCGTAAAGTACAAGTCTTTTCCGTTAGCATCAAGTACTTATAATAATACCTCTGATCTATCGACAACGGGGGCTATCATGACTTTATTATATGAGAATAGGAATGATAGTAATAATATACAGGCCAAACTCGCTGCTAATGTTATTGCTGATCAAGTTACAGAAAAATTATTCGGCCAGGGTGCTAATCGGGGTAAAGACGGATATATGATAAGAGAAGCATGCCAAATGGCTATACAAGTTTTTTTAAAGGAGAATCCAGAAATTACTGCTCATGGTTTGGTAAATAGAGAAAACCTACCGGAACTGGTAAGTGAGCTTGCTGCAGATATTCATAAAAAAACGAAATATACTACTGCAGGGCTAGTTTCGGGAGGTATATACTTACCTGACGGAGCAATTACAGAGGAACTACTTGGCAGAATAGCAAAACAAATGAATGACTCTTACCACTTCAGCAAAGCTGAGTTAGAAGAGATTCGTGAAGTAGCACACGGTATTGGGTATAATTTATTTTCTGGAGGAGAGAAAGGAAAAAGAAAAGAAGATACTGCTCTGATATTTGAAAGTTTGAAAGAAGTCATATTAGAAATAAAAAAAGAGCATGGAGGAATTGAAGTGGCTGATATCTTAAAAGAAAAAAGGGCGGAATTAGTCGGAGGAGTGGATTCAGGTTATTTTTCTGTTACCAGAACCGGTCTTACTAAAGAATATTATCAAAATACAAGCTATACCACTGTCGGACTTGCTTCAGGGGGGATATACTTAGACCCATCTCGATCAAAAGATCCTAATTTCTTATCAGTAGTAAAAGAGTTTATTGCAGGATTGGTAGGTAGCGACATCGCTAAAAAGGAAAAGACCGTGCAGGGTGAAATAACAACTGAAAAGAGTCTAAAGGAACTAGTAGGAGCAGTCGTATCATCTTCTGTTGAAGGACATATCAGTAGTAAAGGATCATCACAGACTTTTTCTCAAAAACCTCGTTCTTCGAGTCAAAGTCAGGTTGCTAAATAATATAAATCACGCATAACAAAACCCTAAAAAAAGAGGGAAAATAACATCGTAGACCATATCTAATGAGGTGGTTTGAAAATATCAATGAATTTAAGGATTACGATTTAGCTCAATAGAATTTGTTGAATCTGTACTTAAAAGAAGACAACTGAACTAAAAGATCAAATATTAGATTTTCTGAAAAAGAAATTGCAGAATAGAATTTGTTGAATCTGTACTTAAAAGAAGACAACTGAACTAAAAGATCAAATATTAGATTTTCTGAAAAAGAAATTGCAGATCTTAGTATTTGTATATCCTTAATGAATGGTTTAAATAGAATAGCAATAACATAAGGAATTTTTAATTTATTGCTCGTCTGGCAGGGATTTAGTAAATCTTGTAAGTCCGATAGTTCTACTGTAATCAATTTTATTAGAATTAACTATTCAAAACTCTAAAATAATAAAAGCAAAATATGGCAGCAAAAATAAGGTGCTGTCCTTTTATATATTGGTAAAACGGCAGGTAAAAGCATACCGTAAATATTTTCTACTTTACAGAATTTTAAGAGGTATCACCTATTTATGTTTTTATGCTCTTTAGGTTCTTATTAGTTAAAGCTTTTACATCATAAAAAAGGTCATCGTATATTTTTATTGCATTTTTGTAATTTATCTCAAAATTTTTGCGCTGAGATTCGATAAAATCTGCTGCTGTCTTACACTTTAAAACTTCCTGCCCCAGTTCCATATTCTGTTCAAAACCTCGTCTTATATTATTAGATAATTTTGTTATCATATTATCTATTATACTTCTTCCATCATTGTTTCCAGCCTGTGGGCTACACATAGACCCGATGCTGGCTTTCATAAAACTTTCCATTTTTTCTTTAACATCATCAGTTACAAAGCTAAAGGGAGGATTTAAATGTTTATTTGGTAAGTTATCTTTCACTTCTCCTGAGCCGTGAGAACCTAATTTTGCTGAGTTTATAGATCTTGCTGAAGTTTCTTTTACATCAGATATTTTTGTTGGTTTTTTGCTTTTGGACATTTTGTAAAACTCTGTTGATATATCATAATTAACTTAAGTAAATTATATATTAATTTACACTGTACATTCTATATCATTACTGCCTTACATCACGAATTTTGATAACTTCTGTGTTTTTTAGGCTCACGTTAGTTCTGAAGGGGCTAATATCAATCCCTCCTCTTCTGGTATATTTTGCAAAAACAGTCAATTCTTCCGGTTTACAATTTTCTAATATATCAACAAATATATGTTCTATACATTCTTCGTGAAAGCCATTGTGATCTCTGTAAGAAATTAAATATTTTAACAGAGATCGATGATCTATTTTTTTACCTTTATAACTGATCTGGATAGAGGCCCAATCAGGTTGACCGGTAACTAAACAATTAGATTTTAATAAATTTGAATATAAAATCTCTTCTACAATCTGCTCTTGATTGCTTAAATCTATTTTTAGCAATTCAGAAGTAACTTGGTACTTAGAAATTTCTACAGGAAGTTCATCAAGTAAAATCCCTTCAAAAATATTAAGTGGTTGATTTTTATAATGACTTAGTTTGTTTATATACACTTTTACCGGCGAACCAGCTATCTGGCTTAGATCGGATTTTATCAGATTGTATACTTCTTCTTGAGTGGCAAATTTAGTATTATTAAAAGAGTTTAAGTATAATTTAACAGATTTTGATTCTATTAAAAATTCTGAATCTGCCGATACCACAAAATGCATAATTCTTACTTCCGGTTTGCCTTTTGAATCGAGCCAGGAGAGCTCATAACAGCTCCATAAATCATAACCATTAAATGGCAGAGATGATTCCTTAATTATCTTGGCTCTACCTAGACTCCTTTTTATAGGAAATAATAATGAATTATCGTAATCGCTTTTATATGATACTTGTCTACCAAGTAATATTTCTGACATATATTTTTTAATTATCCAATTAAATGGTGCATCTGATTGGATTTGAACCAACGACCTCTGCCTTCGGAGGGCAACGCTCTATCCAGCTGAGCTACAGATGCTTAAATAATTAAGCCTAAATTAGTATAGAAAATCTTAAATGTAAACATTTAATCAGTCTCTGCTATTGTTTGAACTATCTAAACTAATTTGCTACTTTTCTGATCCGAACAAAACAAAAGCAAATATTGATTTCTTTTTATTACATAAATAATTTATAGTGAGTTAAAAATTGCGATTTTAAAATGAATTATTTCGAATTATTTGATATAGAGCAAAATTACATTATTGACCAAACGCGCTTAAGAAAACAATATTTAGCTTTGCAGGAGAAATACCACCCCGACAAGGCAAAAGATGAACTACAGCGTCATAAAAATGCTGCATACTCGATGTTTGCTAACGAAGCTTTTAAAGTTTTAAAAGATGACTATTTAAGGGCTGAATATATTCTAAAAACCAAAGGTGAAATCCTTGATAATGACAAATTAAAGTCAGTTTTATCTGCTGCCCAACTGGAAGAAATACTAGAAGAATATGAATCAATAGAAAGTCTCAGCTGTAATTTATCAAGTTTATATGTCATTCAAAAGGATAAAATCGCAATTTGTGAAAAACTGGTGCATGATATAGGTATTGCTTTTTCAGAAAATAATATTAAACAAGCTCTTGATCTTACTGTGCGGCTAAAGTATCTTACTAATTTAGTCAACAATATAAAGTTAAAGATTAAGAATGCAGATAATTGAAATTGAAGAACCTGGAAAAAGAGATTTACAAGAAGAAATAGTAGTAGGAATCGATTTTGGCACTACTAACTCTTTAATTGCTTATTCCAAGGACAACAATCCGCAAATAATTAACTCCGTAGGAAAAAATGGCCTTTTACCATCAGTTATATTTTATGACGATCAACTAGAAAAATTTTTAATAGGCAAAAATAGAGGAGAAAAAAACTCTATTTCTTCGATCAAAAGGCTTCTTTCTAAATCATACGAAGAAATTAAATCAACGGAAGTTCTGCATAAAATATTATCAGATTTTGTTCTAGTAGATTATACTTCATCTATGCCGAAAGTTACATTTGGTACTACGAAGTATAGTTTTCCTGAACTAGCAGCAAAGATATTTTTATTCTTAAAGGAACATGCAGAGCAGGAGCTTGGAACAGCTATAAGTAAAGCTGTTGTATCAGTTCCAGCTTATTTTGATGATGCATCTAGGGGGACGGTTATGCTAGCTGCTAAAATTGCTGGCTTTGACGTATTACGACTTATTGCTGAGCCGACGGCAGCGGCTTATGCTTACGGATTTCATAAAAAATCCCAAGGTGCTTATATGATCTACGATCTTGGAGGGGGTACTTTTGATGTTTCCATATTAAACATGGAAGCAGGAGTTTTGCAGGTTATTGCCACAGGAGGGGATAATTTGCTCGGCGGTGACGATTTAGATCATATTTTAGCTGAGCATATTGCCAAAGAACTAAATATTAGTTTAGAACCGGCTTTATATCTGAAGGCAAAGGAGCTTAAAGAGCTCCTATCATTCCAAAATAGCGCTTTCCTAAATTTTGGTAGTAAAAAGTTTAAAATTACAAGGGAAGTTTTTGAAAATCTTATTTCGCCATTAATTAACAGAACAATTAAAATAGCTAAAGATACTTTATTTGACGCTGATGTTAAACTTGACGGTATAATACTAGTTGGGGGATCAACAAGGATTCCGTTTATTGCTCAAAATTTAACCAGATCATTTGGCATTGAGGTGTTCTCTGATATTGATCCTGACAGAGCAGTTGTTATTGGAGCTGCTCTCCAAGCAGAAAATTTATCTTTAGCTTCTAGCCGGAACTCGCTACTGATAGATGTCTTACCTCTATCAGTAGGTATGGAGTTATATGGAGGTATTGCTGAAAAGATTATCATGCGTAACACCCCAATTCCTTTTTCTATTACTAAAACTTTTACCACTTATGCGGATCACCAAACCGGTATGCAATTTCATATAGTGCAAGGAGAAAGGGAAATGGTACAAGATTGTAGGTCTCTTGCTAGGTTTGAACTAAAAAATATTCCACCTAGGAAAGCAGGTATGGCAAAAATAGAAGTAACTTTTGCTGTTGATACCGATGGTATTTTATCTGTTACCGCCAAGGAAAATACTAGCGGAATAGCTCAAAATATTGAATTAAAACCTAGCTATGGATTAAGCCAGACAGAAATAAATAATATGCTGGAGAATGCTTTTAAAAATGCTGAAGAAGATTATAAAATTAGGCTTTTGACTGAAACTCGAATTGATGCGCAGAATGTAATTACAGGAATCACAAAAGCTATGAATGAAACCCCTGATATTTTAAATATTAACGAAAAAGAATCCATTATGGCTTTAATAAATTCTTTGCAGAATATTATATATACTAATAATCGGGATGAGATTTTAACCAAAATCGGGGAATTAAATAAGTCAGCAGCAGATTTTATCGAAAAACACTTAAATAGTGGAGCTAAATCTTTACTTGAAGGCAAACATATAAGTGATATTTAAGCTTTTAAAAAAGTAGCCAATAGGTGGCATCCAAGATAAGGAATAACGAATATTAAATAAAACTATATTTCTTGCCAATTATCGCCATGAGATATATCTACTTTAATTGGTACATCCAAGACAATTATATTTTCCATGGTAGATTTTATTAATTTAGTTACTGATTCAACTTCGGATAGAGGTGCTTCAAATACCAATTCATCATGAATCTGTAAAGTCATTGTTGTTTTTAGTAAGTTTGCTTGTAATTTCCTATCTATGGCAATCATTGCCATCTTTGCAATATCAGCAGTAAGGCTTTGCATCGGAGCATTTATAGCTGCTCTTTCTGCAAAAGAACGCAAACTATGATTTTTGTTATTAATCATCGGAATGTAACATCTTCTGCCAAGCAGATTTTCTACATAAAGGTTTTGGCGGGCAAAATTAATAGTATCTGCCATATATTTTTCAATACCCGGATATTCCTGAAAATATTTTGCTATATAGTCTGCTGCAGCTTTTTTAGTAATATTGAGATTTTTCGCAAGGCCAAATGAACTAATACCGTAAATAATCCCAAAGTTAATTGCTTTGGCATTTCTTCTTAACTCTGGTGTTACTTTATCCATTTCTACACCAAAAATCTGACTGGCAGTTTGTTTATGGATATCCTCTCCTTTTGTAAATGCTTCTTTAAGAGCCTGTATATTTGCTACATGACTTAAAATTCTGAGTTCTATTTGAGAATAATCTGCCGAAATTAATTTATACCCTGCAGGAGCAATAAAGGCAGCTCTGATGTTATTACCTTCTGGCGTGCGGATTGGGATATTCTGAACATTTGGGTTATTTGAGCTTAAACGTCCAGTTGTAGTAGATGTTTGTAGAAAAGTGGTATGTAACCTACTAGTTATGAGATCAACTTGTTTAGGCAAAGCATCAGTATAAGTATTTTTTAGTTTGGTTAAATGTCGGTATTTTAAAATTAAGTCAGCGATTTCATATCCTTCATCACTTAACTTCTCGAGAATTTCTACACCGGTGCCATAGGTTTTCGATTTACCGGATATTTTTGAAAACGGCAACTGCAACTTATCAAATAAAATCCCACCAAGTTGCTTTGGCGATGCAATATTAAATTCTTGCCCGCAGTATGAGAAAATCTCTTTTTCAATCATCTCTATTTCTTTTTGAAACTCAGTTGATAATTTTTGTAAACACGTGATATCGATTTTAATACCGTAAGCTTCCATGTTATGCAAAATTCTACATAAAGGTAAGTCAATCGTTTTATATAAATGCAGCGTTTTCTGCCTAAAAAGCTGTTTCTGCATTTCGCTATAACATTCAAGAAAATATTGGGATAAGCTTATATCAGGCAAAGATTTATCGATATTTTTCTCAGCATAATAATTTATTATTTCATGAATGGACTTCTCTTTGCTACCTGCAGAAAGGCAATAATCCATAAGGTTTAAATCTTCGAAGCTATTTAACGGGTCAGAAAAATTTTTATATAAATTTTTTAAATTAGCAGTGATTTTTTTAATAGAGTAATTTGCAAATAATTCGTCAATAAAATTGTTGTGGTCTAATACTGTAGAATCATTTTTTGCATAAGAAAACAAATCTACTGCATAAGTTGATTTGTGAGGATTATAATTAAGCAAGTAAATTTGATTTTCTAAAGAAATAGAAACAGTTATATGCGAATCATTTTCTTCTAAAGTTACTGCTACTAAACCAAACCTTTCTATTTTGTTTTTTAACTCAGATAAGGATTGAGCTGAATTAATGGCTATTTTCTTGGGTTGGAACTCTTGTAGTGTCAATTCCTTTGGTATTTCAATATTAACCTTATTTTCAATTTTAATATTAAACAAAGTTTCAATTCTTTTATTTAGAGATTTAAATCCATATTTTGCAATAAATTCAATAATTTTTGATTCTTGCTTATGAGTTAACGCAAATAAATTCAGATTATAAGGAACTTCAACATTTTGATCTAGCCCTACTAGTTGCCAGGATAGAAAAGCTTGAGCTTTGTAGTTGAGCAATAAATCCCTTTGCCTATTGTTTTTAACCTGGTCTATACAGTTATATATACCTGCTAAATCCCCGAAATTATTTATTAATTCAGAGGCGGTTTTAGGGCCTATGCCTTTTACCCCTGGAATATTATCGGACGCATCCCCGACAAGAGCTTGCACTTCTCTGACTTTATTTGGTAACACCCCAAATTTTGCTAAAACATCCTCTTGGAGGACAAATTTTGACTTTACCGGATCATAAATTTTAATCCCATTATCCATTAGCTGTAGCAGATCCTTATCAGATGAAACGATAACAGCTTCAACATTATCATCGGTACAATTTTTTGCCAGAGTTGCAATAATGTCATCAGCTTCAAACCCTTCCTTAGAGAGGACACAAAAATTAAGGGCTTCGGCTGCGCTTTGAACTATCGGTAGCTGAGAAAGAAGTTCTTCTGGAGCAGGGGGACGATGTGCTTTATATTCTTTAAACAAATCATGGCGGAAATTTTTGCCTTTACTATCTAAAACCACTACGGCATATTCTGGTCTAAAATCATTAATTATTTTTAAAAGCATCGAAGTAAAACCATAAATAGCTCCTACTGGCTGCCCGTCCGGCGATATAAGAGGGGGCTGTACATGATACGCTCTAAAAACAAAACCATATCCGTCAATTATTAGCAATTGCTTGTTTTGAGATTCACTATTCATAATATTTTCATTCTCATAACTCAAATTTGCACTACGTTTACCAAGCCCCAAAGCTTGCCTAGTATAGCTAAGTGGCTAAACAGAATTCAAGCTAAATATAGCGCATTGGTAAAGATTGATAATATTGTTATAATTTGGCCGCAAGGCAAGCTTTGCATATCAAGAAACTTGCCAATAAACTGATATAGTTTGCTTGACAAACACCTCAGATTCGTTATCATGATATATGAGTTTAAGTTTAGGTGTATGAGTTTCACCTTTCTTAGAGTAACATCCTAGCTTTTAAAAGTGTTGTATTAGTTAGCTATTTAGCCATTTAAAGTTAGTCTGCTGCCGGCCTAATAAAATTTCCAAATAAATATTACTTTTAAGCTGTATAAATGACTTATTTGTTAATCTAGCCAATTTCCAAAATTAATTATTAATTCAATCAAATGACAATAGAAGAAAACGAATATCCAAAAGTTTCCGATAATAATTCCTTAAGTAGAACTTTAAAAATTAGAAAAACTATTAAATCACCGCTTAATCCTTCGGAAGAATCTTTAGGCGTAAACTATCCAAAGTCCTCTTCTTTAGAAGACAAAGCTTTAGTAAACAACCATGTAGCAGAAAATGTTCCTGAAAGAGAAAATGAGCCATCCGAGCTCGAAATGGTTACTGGAATAAAAGAAAGAAAGGCACGCAGAATTAATGAATTCCCTTCTTCTAAAAAATCCCAAGATGCTGAACAGACAAAACGACAGAATACGGAAGAGTCGAAAGAAAGCAACGGTGTGAGAGTAACGTTAAGGCAATTAAAGCAAAAGTCACCAGAAGAACTCCAATCCCAAGCTGAGGCGCTGGGAATAGAAAATGCCAGTTCTTTATTAAAGCAAGAACTAGTTTTTGCAATTCTGAAAAAAATTGTTGATCAAGGTGGTCATATTTCCGGTGAAGGGGTTCTAGAGGTACTGCCTGATGGATTTGGTTTTTTAAGATCACCAGACGCTAATTACTTAGCGGGGCCTGATGATATTTATGTTTCGCCTAATCAAATACGGCGGTTTGGTTTAAAAAAGGGTGATACTGTAGAAGGTCAGATTAGAGCGCCTAAAGCTGGAGAAAGATATTTTGCCTTGCTTAAACTGAGTAAAGTTAATTTTGAAGATAATGAAAACGCTTACCATCGAGTTCATTTTGATAATCTAACACCTTTATATCCTGATGAAAAATTACTCCTTGAGATGGATAATGAAAATAAGGATTTTAGTACAAGAACAATAGAGCTTGTGGCCCCTATGGGTAAGGGACAAAGAGCCTTAATAGTTGCACCGCCGAGAACCGGAAAAACTGTTCTGCTACAAAACATTGCCCATGCAATTACTACTAATCACCCAGAAGTATATTTGATGGTTCTTCTTATAGATGAGCGACCAGAGGAAGTAACAGATATGCAACGCTCTGTTAAAGGTGAAGTAGTTAGTTCTACCTTCGATGAACCGGCAGCAAGACACGTGCAATTGGCTGAAATGGTCATTGAGAAAGCAAAACGATTAGTTGAACATAAGAAAGATGTTGTGATATTATTAGATTCAATAACTAGATTAGCAAGAGCCTATAATACTGTGGTGCCATCGTCAGGAAAGGTTCTAACTGGAGGAGTAGATGCAAACGCCCTACAAAGACCTAAAAGGTTTTTTGGTGCTGCACGTAATATAGAAAATGGCGGTTCGTTAACTATTATTGCCACCGCATTAATTGAAACTGGTTCGAGAATGGATGAGGTAATATTTGAAGAATTTAAAGGTACTGGTAATTCTGAAATTGTTCTTGACCGTAAAGTTGCAGATAAGAGAATCTATCCAGCCATTGATATTACCAAATCTGGTACTAGAAAGGAAGAATTACTTGTTGATAGAGCCATACTTTCGAAAATGTGGGTTTTACGCCGTATTATTAACCCCATGGGCACTGTTGATGCGATGGAGTTTTTGCTTAGTAAGTTTAAAGAAACGAAAACTAATAATGAGTTCTTTAATTCGATGAACTCTTAACAAAAATTATTCACATAGGAGGGTTTTATGCATAAACGACCAAAAATATCTTTAATAGGCGGTGGTAATATCGGTGGTACTTTAGCCCATATTTCTGCTTATAACGCACTAGGAGATGTAGTTCTATTTGATGTGGCAGATGGTAGAGCTAAAGGCAAAGCTCTTGATATTGCTCAAAGTAAGACTTTAGACGGCTCAGATATCAGTTTAAAAGGAACTGGGAGTTATGCAGATATACAAGGCTCAGATGTGGTAATTATTACAGCTGGTATACCTAGGAAGCCAGGCATGAGTCGGGATGATTTAGTTGCTACCAATGCAAATGTTATGAAAGAAGTAGCACAAGGTATAAAGCAGTATGCCCGTGATGCATTTGTAATTGTCATTACTAATCCACTTGATGCTATGGTATATGTTTTGCAGAAAGAAAGTGGATTGCCTGCAAATAAAGTTGTGGGGATGGCTGGTGTGCTTGATTCAGCTAGGTTTAATTATTTTCTGGCAGAAGAGTTCAAAGTATCTGTTGAGAACGTAACTAGTTTTGTGCTTGGCGGTCACGGAGATTCTATGGTTCCCCTAGTTAGATACTCAACCGTAGCTGGTATTCCAGTCCCTGATCTAATTAGAATGGGTTGGAGTACGAAAGAAAAAATTGATGCAATAGTAGAGCGGACTAAAAATGGTGGCGGTGAAATAGTAGCGTTACTTGAAACTGGTTCTGCTTATTATGCTCCTGCGGTATCGGCAATTGAAATGGCTAGGAGCTACTTGCATGACAAACGCAAAATTATGCCTTGTGCAGCATATTTAAACGGTGAGTATGGGGAAAAGGGTATTTACGTAGGCGTACCGGTAGTTATTGGGAAGAACGGGGTGGAAAAAGTTGTTGAAATTGAGTTAACCAAAGAAGAGAAAACAAGTTTTACATCTTCAGTTAATGCTGTTAAAGAGCTGATAAAAAATATTAAGTAGGCATAGCTCTATATTTATTGGATTTAGTATATTCATAAAAAAGCTTTATTAAATCCAATTTTTGCCACTTAGTGGGTATAACCTGCCCTCGTGCTAAAAGCGGTATCTAAAACTCCACGTAACAGTTTTTCCTGTATGTGCGTTAGCTAAGCTTAATGTTCCACGAATTTATTTCTAATTGCTTATAGAGAGAGGCGATTCGAGCCAAGATTTTTCTTTTTTACATGAAGAGAAGTAGCCTTAAGCTACTTATTCGGCCAGAAATTTCTGGGCTAGAGTAAAATAAAATGGTATTCCTAAAGTAATATTAAATGGAAAAGTAACAGCTAGAGTCATTGGTATATAAATGGCGGCTCTAGCTTCTGGTAAAGAGGTACGCATTGCAGCAGTTACCACAATATAAGAAGCACTAGAAATTAACACTGTAAATAAAAATCCTGTTCCTAGGTCCAGTCCTATGAGAATGCTTAAAGATATTCCTATTACTGAACCTATTAAAGGCATATATATGCCAAAAAGAGCTAGTTTTAAGGTAAACTCTTTTAATTCGGCTAAGTGCTTTGTAATTAGCAATCCCATATCTAATAGGAAAAGTGACAAGATACCTTGAAAAGGGCTGATTACAAAGCCATCCATTTTCTGCATTCCTTGAGTTCCTGATACCCATCCTATAAAAAATGAACCTAATAACAATAATATTGATCCATTGGTAAATACTTCCTTTAGAAGGAAAGGCTTCAATTGATTCTGGTTACCTAGATTTTTTTGCTTTGATGTATAAGCTATTAGTATACCACTTAAAATTGCGGGAGCTTCCATTAAAGAGAGTACGGAAATGATATATCCGGAATAAATTATAGAATTTAATTCTAAAAAATTAATTGCTGTTACAAATGTTACTAGACTAACGGAGCCATAATGAGCAGCAAGCGCCGCTGCAGTTAATTTATCTATTCTAGTGGTATGTTTTAAGAAAAAATAACCAATAAATGGTTGTATAAAACCTGCTATTATGCCAGCAAGAATAGTTAAAATGGCCTTACTATCAACGTTAGTAGTTTCCGAAATAACAACGCCTCCTTTAAAACCTATTGCAATCATTAGGTATATAGCTAGATATTTACTAATTTGTTCTGGAATTTCCAGATTTGATTTCAAAACCCCCGAAATAATACCTAGTAAAAAAAATAATATAGGAGGGGATAATAAATTTTCTACGAAAAAAGAGAATAATTCTATCATGTTAGATATTTTTTATCTTAATTAATTTTATTATTTTAGATAATGTCCAAATATCCTTATATCTGATAAATTAAACCTTTTTATATACTAAAAAAATCAATTAGCCAGCATAAATTTATAAAAATAGATTTAATTTTGGGAAACTTGTGCTTTGTCTTAATGAACACTAACTGTGAATTTTATACCTTCAGTATTATTTGACACTGCTAAATTATTAGTTTAACTTACGAAAATTTAATAAATAGAGTTACTAATATTAATAAATCTTATAAATTATGCCCTTTCGAAGGTTTTACTAAAGAACTAGAGAATTTTGTATTAAGAGTTGATAAATGAAGCTTTCTGATTTTGATTTTAATCTTCCTTCTGAATTAATAGCTTACGAACCAGTAGCACAACGTGATCAATCCAACTTAATTTTGCCATTTGATAACAATAAAGTAGTGAGGTTTGCTAATATAATTGATTATTTAAATCCGGGTGATGTTATGGTTTTCAACGATAGTAGGGTAATTAACTCTAAGATAACTTTAGAAAAATCTGGCACGAAAATTAATATTAACTTAAATAAACCGTCATTAACCCAAAATTTGTGGCGAGCTTTTGCTAAACCTGCTCGAAAGCTCATTATAGGGGATGAGTTCTTTTTCGGTAATCATAAATTAGTTATTACTGATAAGTTTGAATTTGGTGAGATAGAAGTAAATTTTGTGCTAAGGGATATTGAGGTTTTTACTTTTCTGGATCAATACGGCCAAGTACCTCTGCCATTATATATAAAAAGGCCGCCAAAAAATGAACTAGATGTACAAAGATATCAAACTGTTTATAGCCGTGAAAAAGGTTCTGTAGCAGCCCCTACAGCCGGTTTGCATTTTACTCTGGAATTACTTGAGCAAATCAAGGCAAAAAACGTCACGATTCAATTTATAACTTTACATGTTGGCGCAGGCACATTTTTACCAGTAAAAACTGAAAACATTTACACTCATAAAATGCATTCTGAATATTCGTATATTAGCCCGCTAGTAGCAGAAACTATTAACAAAGCTAAATCGGAAAACAGAAGAATTATATCAGTTGGTACAACTGCGCTTAGGAGTCTGGAATCTTTCAGTCGAAATGGGAAATTATATCACGGAGCTAAAGAAACTGATATATTCATAACTCCGGGTTACAAATTTCAGATAGTAGACAGCTTAATTACCAATTTCCATTTACCAAAATCAACTTTATTTATGCTAGTTTGTGCGTTTTCTGGGATAGGGGAGGTGAAAAACCTTTATAAATATGCTATAGATAATAAAATGCGCTTTTTTAGTTATGGTGATGCGATGATGCTTCATAGAAAGACTCACTAGCAGTATTATTAAATTACTTAATATTTATAAATTGTTACTTGCATCTTGCTTAGAAATAATGTATCATTCGCAGATGCTTAGGACGATTATAACTGCTCAAACCTGAATTATTCTGGTGAAGCTTACAAAAAATATAATTTTTTAGTCAGAATTAAGTTTTTCAAAATATTTGCCGCGGGGTGGAGCAGTCTGGTAGCTCGTCAGGCTCATAACCTGAAGGTCGTTGGTTCAAATCCAGCCCCCGCAACCAATTCTTCCAAAATCCTTAATTACTCAGCGTTCTTAATTGTAATAATAACGTAAGATGAAAATAATTTCTGGGAAACACAAGAACAGAATAATCCCAACGTCCAAGGCCTCAGAATATAGACCTACTACTGCTAAACTTCGAGAAGCGCTATTTAGCATAATAGTCTCTGGCGAATTTTTTAATTCTAAACCGCTAGATAATGCTCAAACATTGGATTTATTTGCTGGTACAGGAATATTATCCTTTGAAGCGTTGTCTCGAGGGGCCAAAAATGCGACCTTAATTGATAATAATCTTGAACATCTCAAGCTGATTAAAAAGTTTGCTGATAAAATAGGGGAGAAAAATAATATCTATTGTCAATTAGCTGATGCATCTTCTTTGCCGAAATCTAATAGGCAATATAATATTGTTTTCATTGATCCTCCTTACTATAATAACTTATGCGTAAAAACCCTAACCTGCCTAATTAAGAATAATTGGTTAGAAAATAATGCAATTATTGCCATGGAAATGGAAAAAACTGCTAAATTGGTTTTAGGAGATTTTCCAAACTTGCATCTGCTCAAGGAAAAAGTTTACGGTAACAGTAGGTTAATAATAGTAAGATATGAGCAAAAATAAAAAGGTTTTTTCCTGTAATAACTGTGGTAGCGTTTCTAATAAATGGCTAGGTCAATGTCCTGATTGTGGTCAGTGGGGATCAATTACCGAGGAGCTTGCTTCCAGTAGTAAAATTATTGTTCCCAAAACTGGCACGGCGCAGGAATTAGATTTTTTAAGCGATGCAATAGTTGAAACCATGAGGGTTAAAACACCTATAGAGGAGTTAAATAGAGTTCTCGGGGGCGGGTTAGTTAGTGGATCTGCTATTCTGATTGGGGGCGATCCAGGTATTGGCAAATCAACCCTTTTACTGCAACTCTGTTCAAAGCTCGCTCAAAATGATGTTGGCTGCCTTTATATAACAGGTGAGGAATCAACTAATCAGATTAAACTGAGAGCTAAAAGAGTTGGGATTACTAACAACAAAACAGGTTTACTTGCTGCAACTAATGTAGAAGACATAATTTCCACTATCGATAAATACAAAGATAAGCTGGATTTAGTAGTTATTGATTCTATACAAACTGTAGCTACCACTGAATTATCCTCAGCTGCTGGAACAGTTTCTCAGATAAGAGCTTCAGCGCATGTGCTCATTAATTACGTTAAGCAAAATAATATTACAGTACTTCTTGCCTGTCATGTAAACAAAGATGGCCAACTTGCCGGACCGAAGGTCCTTGAACATATGGTAGATACTGTCCTGTATTTTGAAGGTGACCATAATAATCATTTCAGAATCCTTCGTTCAATAAAGAATCGCTTTGGCGGTGTTAATGAAATAGGGGTTTTTGAAATGACCTCAGCTGGATTGCTTGAAATTACCAATCCTTCTGAATTATTTTTAATGGAGCGGGAAAATAATGTTAGTGGTACTGCTGTATTTGCTGGCACACAAGGCTCAAGGCCGTTGCTTATTGAAATTCAAGCGCTAACTTGTCCTACTACTATGCCAACACCTAGAAGATCTGTAGTAGGATGGGATGTAAATAGATTATCCATGATAATAGCCGTACTTGGAGTAAGATTCGGTTTGAATTTATCTTCTCATGAAGTATATTTAAGTGTTGCCGGTGGCTTAAAAATAACTGATCCGGCAGCGGATTTAGCAGTAGTTGCTGCTCTTATTTCTGCTGCTGCTAATAAATCCCTACCAGCAAAAAGTATTTTTTTTGGAGAAGTAGGGCTTTCCGGGGAGGTCAGGAAAGTTGCCCAAACTGAGGCTCGAATTAAGGAAGCCTCAAAACTTGGCTTTAAAAGAGTTTTTTGTGCGGCTAGCCATGACTTGAAAGGTTCCGTTGAACCAATAATACATCTCAAACAACTAAAAGACTTAATTCTTTAGTTTATTTTTTCTAATTTTTTTGTAAAATTTTCTGCGTGTTATTGGGAGGCGTTCTTATAGTAATTATATCTAATAAGATTCTGCAGTTGTAACATAATATAAACCATGTTAGCTTAGTAAGTTGATGGAACATATTAGGGATATCTTTAAAATTCCTTTTATGTATATTCTAAGTGCTCTTCCATTTACAGGTACGACAGAGCCCTTTACCCAATTCACTAGCATTTGCAACAGAACTATATAAACGAGAAATTTGCACAGTCATTTAGACAGAGCCATTTGTTAGGCAAAAACTATAATAGTTAAAACTACAGCACCTCCGGTTATCTGTATACAGTTTTTTAATTGGCTTTACAATAACCCCAACTGTGGTTAAGGATTTAATTTTAGCAATTGGTGTAACGAAGGTTTATCCTCACGGATTTGATAACTAATCAGTCCTGCAAACAAGTGAGTGAAAGCATTAACTGGCGACCTATGTCTATGATGTATTAGCGTACCTAAGAGCT
>Ga0214919_10002162_pt1 | contig 31191 bp, 27 predicted proteins | sample LL1503_MetaG_FD_177994 | JGI IMG/M metagenome (GOLD analysis project Ga0214919, IMG submission 177994) | Freshwater microbial communities from Lake Lanier, Atlanta, Georgia, United States - LL-1503 | ecosystem: Environmental > Aquatic > Freshwater > Lake | place: USA: Georgia | collected... | reverse complement strand
AGGGCAATCACGCAGCTGCGGCGGTCGGGCTTGAAGGCTTGCACCAAGTCGTCGGGCATGTCGCTGGCCAAGGTGACGCCGGCCACGGACCAGGCACCCCGGTATTCTTCGCGTGGGTCGCACACGGTCACCGCAAAACCATTGAACAAAGCCATGGTGGCCAGGTATTCGGTCATTTGTCCGGCGCCGATCAGCAACATCCGGTATTCAGGTCCGAAAGCGTTGACCAGTTGTGTGTCATTCACGGCCAATTCACTGGGCGCCGCACTGGGGCTCAAAGTGACCTGGCCGGTGGACAGTTCGGTGGTGCGCAGCATCAATTGGCCTTGCTCGAGCTGAAGGATCAGGCTGTGCAAGGCTTGCGCATCCGGATTGAACTCCAGCAACAACTCCAGCGTGCCGCCGCAGGGTAAGCCAAACCGGTGCGCCTCATCAGCCGAGATGCCGTATTTGACGCGTACCGGTGGGCCTTGCAGCAAAGTGCTGGCCGATTGACTTTTGGTGTACTGGTAAATCAGATCGTCTTCAATGCAGCCGCCTGAAACTGAACCCACCACGGCACCGGTCTCGCACATGGCCATGATCGAGCCCACCGGACGCGGCGAAGAGCCCCAAGTGTGAATCACCGTGGCCAAGAGGGCGCGGTGCCCAGCTTGACGCCAATCGCGCAGGGTGCGCAAGACGACGATGTCGAGGTTTTCCATAAAGACGGTTTGAGGCGATTTGAGGCACGCTGTCAGCGGGTCAGCCCCCATGCGGCCAAGGTTAAAACAATCGCGCCAGCGGCCCAAAACCAAGCAGAGACGCCGTTCGTTGTGGCCGTTTTGTGGGTGTCGCTTGCGGCTTCAGGGGCTTCGGCGGTTCGGGGGTATTGGGCCTGCAGCGCTTCGTCGAATCGGCGAAAAAAGTCTTCGGCCAGAGACTTTGCAGCGCCATCGATCAGCCGTTGGCCCAGTTGCGCGAGTTTGCCGCCCACCGTGGAGTGCACGGTGTAGGAGAGCTCGCAGCCTTCGGCATTGGGCGTTAAGGTGACTTGTGATTGTCCTTTGCCAAAACCTGCCACGCCGCCTTGGGCTTCAAATTGCAATGCATAGGAAGAGGGCGGTTGAATGTCGGACAACGTCACTTTGCCGGCGAACTTGGCCGAGACAGGGCCGATTTTGATGGCCACACCGACGTTGTAAACGTTGGCATCGATCAGTTCGAATTTGTCGCAACCCGGGATACAGGCTTTAAGCATGTCGGGGCTGTTCAAGGCGTCCCAAGCTTGCTGCTGGGTAACAAAGAGTTGGCGTTGGCCTTGCATGTCCATGAGGATCTCCTGAGGTTCAAATTTTGAGCAGTTTGGCCATCGCAGCGGCCAAGTCTTCGAGTTTGTTGAGATTATGTATCGCCAACATGCCGTCTGCATGCTGGTGCAACAAACTCGCGCCCGTCGCCAAGGGAGCATAACCCTCGAACCGGAGCAAAGGGTTGAGCCAAAGCAAATGGCGTGAATGGCGGCCGAGCCAATGCAACTCCTGCCCGAGTTGGCTGGCGTCCCCCGTGTCGAGACCATCGCTGATCAAAAGCACCACGGTGCGCCGCCCGACCAAATCCCGTGCATGTTGCTGGCGCAAAGTGGTCAGGGCTGTGCCGAGTTGGGTGCCACCCGCAAAATCGGTGATTTGCAGGTTGGCCGATGCCAACATCTGGTCGGAGTCGGCGTGGGCAAAAGCGGTATTCAAATCGGTCAGATGGGTACCAAAAGCATAGACCTTTCGTGGCGTGGTGCGCGTGGCCTGGTGCAAAAAGGCCAGCAGCAAACGGGCATACCTCTCCATGGAGCCGGATACATCGACCAATATCAACAAGGGCAAGGCTTGCGTCCGGCGTTCTCGTGTGGACAGCGTGAGCACCTCCCCCCCTGTGCGCACTGCACGATGCAGGGTTTGCGCCCAGTCGATGCGGTGGCCCCGTGAACCCGTGCGTGTGCGGCGACTCTCGATGCGCGGCAGCGGCAGGTGAATGCGGCGTGCAAGTCGGTCAACCAGCACGTATTCGCTGGCGCTCAAGGTCTGAAAATCGGCCTGTTGCAAGCGTTGGGTGTCGCTGGCCGTCATGGCCGCATCGAGCTGCACTTCGTCCTCAGCGGGCTTGGAGGCTTCTCCTGGTGGTTTGCGGGCTGCCAGGGCTTCTTGCACACGTGCTTTACGCGGCACTGCCGGGGCTTCGCCAGGCGCCTTGGGCAACATTTGCGAGAGCAGTTGCTTTGTCAACTCGGGGTTGCGGAAGTACGCGTTGAACATTTGCGCAAATACTTCAACATCCTGTTCGCGGCTGACCATCACGCTTTGCAGGGCGGCTTCGAGATCCGCTTTGCGGTCCAAGCCCACCAAAGACGCGGACTCGATGGCCAAGCTGATGCGCGAGGCGTCCAATGGCAAACCTGCCCGCCGCAGGGCACGCCCAAAGCCGGTGATGTTGTCTGCCAGCTTGCCGCTGCGGGCGTCACCCAAAATCATCTGTGCCCGTTTTCTTAAGCTGCAGGTTTGAGCAGATCGTCCAACAGCGGTGCGAGTGCCCCAACGTCTTCGCGTTGTTTGAACAAAAGCCCTACGGTGTCTTGCACAACTTCAGGGTCCAGCGTCAAGGTGTCCAGTGCAACCAAGGCCTTGGCCCATTCCACACTTTCGGCCACACCCGGGGCGCGTTGGAAAGCATTGACAAACGGTTGGCTGCGAAGACGCGCCACAAATTCGGTCACTTCTTCGCTTAAACGCGCACTGGCTTCGGGGACTTGGGTGCGCACAATCGCCAACTCGCGTTCGCGGTCGGGGTAATCCATCCATTGGTACAAGCAGCGGCGCTTGACGGCATCGTTCAGGTCGCGGGTGCGGTTGCTGGTCAAAATCGTCATCGGTGCGGCCATGGCTGTCAGTGTGCCCAACTCGGGAATGCTCACTTGGTACTCGCCCAGATACTCCAGCAAAAAAGCTTCAAAGGGTTCGTCGGCGCGGTCCACTTCGTCAATCAACAAAACAGCACCAGGCGCAGGCGTCTGCAGGGCTTGGAGCAGAGGGCGTTTGACGAGATAGCGCTCTTGATAAACCTCCCGCTCCATGTCTTGGGCTGTGGCGTTTTGCTCAGCAGCCCGCATATGCAACAACTGGGCTGCATGGTTCCACTCGTAAAGGGCTTCTCGCTGTTCCATGCCGTCGTAGCATTGCAGTCGAATCAAAGGACGCTGAAGAACCTTGGCCAGGGCTTTGGCCAATTCGGTTTTGCCCACGCCGGGTTCGCCTTCGAGCAGCAAGGGGCGCTGTAATTTCAATGCCAAAAAAACGGCGGTGATCAACCGCCGTTCGCCGTGGTAGCCCACCCCCGTCAGGGCTTGGGCCAAGGCATCAATCGTTTCAAATGCCACACTCATCCATTCGCCTGTTTGACAGCACGTTGGGTTTGCACTGAGATTAAGTTAGCACGGTATGCGGCTGACGCGTGCAAGTCGGCATTCAGTTGGCTGGCATCGATGGCGACTTTGGCGACCGCTTCGGGGGTGAAGCTGGTGTTCAAAGCGGACTCCAGTCCGGGGTGACGGAATACGCCATTGCCTGCGCCCGTGACAGCCACGCGCGAACCGCCCGTAGTTTGCGCCACAAACACGCCCACCAGCGCAAAGCGGGAGGCCGGTTGACGGAACTTGGCATAGGCGGATTTTTGGGGGATCGGAAAGCTGATGGCCGTGATCAACTCACCGACTTTCAAGGCGGTGGTGTACAGGCCTTGAAAAAAGTCATCTGCCGCAATGGTGCGTTGATCGGTGTGGACCGTCGCACCCAAAGCCAACACAGCGCTGGGGTAGCAGGCAGCAGGGTCGTTGTTGGCCACTGAGCCACCCAAGGTGCCCATGGTGCGGATTTGCTTGTCGCCAATGCCATCGGCCAAGGCGGCCAGCGCCGGGATGTGCTTGCGCACCTCGGCGTTGTCGGCCACATCCTGGTGGCGCGTCATGGCGCCAATCACGATGGCGTTGCCTTCCTTGCGGATCCCGGCCAAGGTGCTGATGGCGCCCAGATCGACCACGGTTTCAGGTTGCTGCAGGCGCTGCTTCATGGCAGCGATCATGGTTTGGCCACCGGCCAGGGCGTTGCCGCCCGCGGCCAGCAGGGCTTGAGCAGCGGCCAGGTTAGCGGGACGTTCGTAGTTGAATGCGTACATGAAAATTTCTCCGAATAGGTGACGTTTATTTGGCCGCTTGGATGGCTGACCAGACGCGGTGGGGGGAGGCGGGCATGTCAAAGTCCTTGACGCCCACAGCCGACAAGGCGTCGAGCACAGCATTGATGACCGCTGGGGGCGAGCCGATGGCACCGGCCTCGCCGCAGCCTTTGGTACCCAAGGGGTTGGTGGTGCAGGGGGTACAGACATGGCCCAGGGCAAACACAGGGAAGTCGTCTGCCCGCGGCATGGTGTAGTCCATGAAAGAGCCGGTTAAAAGTTGACCGGTTTCTCGGTCATAAACACAGTGTTCCATCAGCGCTTGACCTATGCCTTGCACCAAGCCACCGTGCACCTGGCCTTCAACGATCATCGGGTTGATGATGGTGCCAAAGTCGTCCACCGCGGTGAATTTGTCTACGCGGGTGACCCCCGTTTGCGGATCGATCTCGACCTCGCAAATGTAGGTGCCTGCTGGAAATGTGAAATTCAAAGGGTCGTAAAAAGCGGTTTCGTTCAGGCCCGGCTCCAACTTGTCCAGGGGGTAGTTGTGCGGCACATAGGCGGTCAATGCCACTTGTCCGAACGGGATTTTTTTGTCGGTCCCTTTGACGCTGAATTCGCCATGGGCAAAATCAATGTCGGTGTCACTCGCTTCCATCAGGTGGGCCGCAATTTTCTTGGCTTTTGCTTCGATCTTGTCCAGCGCGCGCATGAGCGCTGCACCACCGACCGAGATCGAGCGTGAGCCGTAAGTGCCCATGCCGAACGGTACGCGGCCGGTATCGCCATGCACAATGTCCACGTTCTCCACCGGGATGCCCAAACGCGCAGCTACCACTTGAGCAAATGTGGTTTCGTGGCCTTGGCCGTGGCTGTGCGAGCCGGTAAACACAGTCACGCTGCCGGTGGGGTGAACACGCACTTCGCCGCACTCGAACAAACCAGCGCGGGCGCCCAATGCGCCCGCGACATTGCTGGGCGCAATACCGCAAGCTTCGATATAGCTCGAATAGCCAATGCCGCGCAGCAAGCCTTTGGCTTGACTGGCTGCTTTGCGGGCTGAAAAGCCCGCCACATTGCCCAGTTCTTTGGCTTGGTTCATGCAGGCATGAAAATCTCCCGTGTCGTATTGCAAAGCAACGGGGGTTTGGTAGGGGAACTGCGTGATGAAGTTCTGACTGCGTATGGCGTCCTGGGTCATGCCCAATTCACTGGCCGCACGTGAAACGATGCGCTCGAGCAAGTAGGTCGCTTCAGGCCGTCCCGCGCCGCGGTAGGCGTCTACGGGTGCGGTGTTGGTGAACCAGGCATCCACTTCCACGTAAACCTGAGGTGTACTGTATTGCCCCGCCAGCAGGGTGGCATACAAAATCGTGGGCACAGCAGTCGAGAAGGTCGAGAGGTAAGCGCCCAAGTTGGCATCGGTATGAACTTTGAGGGCCAAAAACTTGCCGTCTTTGTCCAGCGCGAGTTCAGCGTGGCTCGAATGGTCACGGCCATGCGCATCACACAGGAAAGCTTCAGAGCGGTCGCAGTTCCATTTGATATTTCGGTTGAGCTTTTTGGAAGCCCAGGTCAGGCACACGTCTTCGGCGTACAGGTAAATCTTGGCACCAAAACCGCCGCCTACATCGGGTGCAATCACCCGCACTTTGTGTTCAGGCAAGCCCATCACGAAAGCGGTCAACAGCAAACGCTCAACGTGCGGATTTTGGTTCGACACGTACAGGGTGTATTCGTCGTTGGCGCGGTTGTATGAACCGATGGCGACACGCGGCTCCATCGGGTTAGGTACCAATCGGTTGTTGATCAAATCGAGTTGAGTGACATGGGCCGCACCGGCAAAGGCGGCCTCCACGGCGGCTTTGTCGCCGATGGCCCAGTTGTAGCAATGGTTGTCTGGGGCTTCGGCGTGTAAAGCAGTGCCGCCTTTGGCGTCACGCACATCGACCACGGAAGTCAGCACGTCATAGTCGACTTCCACCATTTCGGCGGCATTTAAAGCTTGCTCTAAGGTCTCGGCAACCACCATGGCCACATGGTCACCGACATAGCGCACTTTGCCGTTGGCCAGAATGGGGTGCGGTGGCTCTTTCATGGGTTGGCCACTGGTGTCGGTGATCAACCAACCGCAGGGCAGGCCGTTGATTTTAGCGTCGACCACATCGGGCCCGTCCAGAATGGCAATCACACCGGGCGCGGCCAGGGCAGCGGTTTTGTCGATGCGCTTGATGTTGGCGTGGGCGTGGGGCGAGCGCACGAACACAGCGTGCGTCATATTGGCTAAATTGATGTCGTCGGTGTAGTTACCGGCTCCCGTCAAAAATCGGTAGTCCTCTTTGCGGCGGAGTGATTCACCGATGTGAGGTAATTTAGAAAAATCTGAAGCACCCATGTTGGACTCCTTAAGCTTGCATGGCGACAGCACCGTGCTGCACCGCTTTGACAATGTTTTGGTAACCGGTGCAACGGCACAGATTGCCTTCGAGCAATTCGCGAATTTCGCCTTCGTTGGCGTGGGGGTGACGGTTTACCAAATCGACCGCGCTCATGACCATGCCAGTGGTGCAAAAACCGCATTGCAGGCCGTGGCATTCTTTGAAGGCGGCTTGCATCGGGTGCATGGTCCCGTCAGCTTGAGCCAAACCTTCGATGGTGGTGACCTCAGCGCCTTGGGCCTGGGCAGTCAACATGTTGCAGGACTTGACCGCGCGGCCGTTGACGTGCACAGTGCAAGCACCGCACTGGGCCGTGTCACAGCCCACATGGGTGCCGGTCAGGTGCAGGTGTTCCCTCAGGGCTTGCACTAACAATGTATTGGGCGCCGCGTTCACCGTGACCGCTTTGCCGTTGACCTTCATTTGAACTTGCATCTCACATCTCCTCGGGTTGTTTCATGTGTCAGTAGAGCATAGCGCCAGAGTGGTTTTTTTAAGCATTTACCCTAGTATTTGCATGTTATTGCTGTAATCGAAATGTCATTTCAAAATACCTGCCTTGCGGAGGTACTTTTCAGCACCCGCAAAAAGAAAGCGTCGAGCTCCCTTTGTGTCAATTTTTTCGTCGCCAAAGGGGCTTTGATCAAGGCCGTTGGACTTTGGAGGGCACCCTCATGCAGTCAACAGCCATGATATCGAAAGTGTTCTTTTAAGATGCAGAATTGACACCCAGCGCGGGTGTTTGGTTACCATGCAGTCTTTAGCTGAAAGCTGCCCATGACCCTTGAACAACAACGCCCCATTTTGGATGTCAACCATATCCACCCTGCCATTCGCGGGTCGATCGCAAATCCTTCGCATGACTTGGTTCCGCAAGTGGATGCGGCCATCCATGCCAACGTCGTGGTGGTGATCGGCATGCGACAAAACCCCGTTTGCACAAAAGCCTGTCGCGCTTTGGACGCCCAAGGGGTGACTTACAAATACGTGGAATACGGGAACTACTTCAGTCAATGGCGAGCGCGCAACACCTTGAAAATGTGGACCGGTTGGCCCACATTCCCCATGGTTTTTGTCCGCGGTGTGCTGGTCGGCGGTGCCAATGACTTGAATGCACTGATAGCTTCAGGCGAGCTCAAGCAAATGATGAGGCCTTAGGTCCTTCAGGGCTTGCTTGCGGCGCTGCCGCAAAGAGCATCTCTCCACCCAACGCATCCACCAAGTCGGCCAGCAAGGGGCCTAGCATCCCCGTGGACAAAATCACGTTGGCATCAAATTTATCTTCGTTGTCACCGGTTTCTTCCATCGCGCCATCGATGTAGGCTACTTTTTTAAGCACCCCTGTTTCGGTCAGGCTAAAGCTGGCCTTGCCCTCCCAACTGAGCGCCAATTGGGTGGGCAGTTTGCCTTCGAGAACGTGTTTTCGGACTTCGTCAGTGGCCAACAAATGGCGGGTGAATTTAACCACCGCCTGGTCTTCACTGCCCGACTTGAGCACACATTCGCGCTCCACGCTGAATGCAGGAGGCATTTCGCCATCACTTTGGGCCAACAGCCATTGCGACATGGCCGCTTGCGGTGACACGGTGGTTTGCAGCAGCGTCAGGGGCAGACCGTCCAGCACCCGCACCAGGGCGGTGATCACCTCGTCCGACTTGCCTTGGCTGGCGGCATCGATGATCAGCAAGTGCGAGGCCATGTCGATCCACACCATCACCTGGCTTTGTTTGGCAAAGGCCAAGGGCAGCAGGCTGTGCACAATGTCTTCGCGAATTTCACGCGATTCTTTTTTGCCGGGTTTGCGGCCGGTGCTGGCTTCAATTTCTTGAATGCGCCCATCGGCCTTGCGCTTGACCACCGAGCCGGGCACGGCCTTGGTTTCGATTTGCAACTTCATGATCCATTGCCCGGCGACAGACTCCACCAAGGGGCCGTGGGCCTGGCCACGGGGCTCACTCCAGCCCACCGATTTGTCTTGGCTGGGGCTGCATTCGACAAATCGGTTGCGGTCTAAAGCTTCTTCCAGTTGAGTGAGCGAAATCGTCCAATCGGCCCCGATGCGGTAGGCCATCACATTTTTAAACAAATCAATCCTCTGAGCGTATCTGACTCAGGCTGCAGCAGGCTGCAGCCCAAACCTGGATCTTAGTGGATGAAGTCGTGAAAAAAGGGCCGAACGTCAAAGAGGGGTGAATCTCCAAGCGCGCAACTTAAACATCTTTGCCCATCATCATGTCAGGCAAGATGGTCACGATCTGCGGAAACACCGTGATCAGCACGATGCAAACCACCAGGCAGATGAAAAACGGGATGGAGGCTTTGGCAATCACGTTGCTGTCTTTGCCGGTCATGTTTTGCAGCACAAACAAATTGAAGCCCACCGGCGGCGTGACCTCGGCGATCTCGACCAGCAGGACAATGAAAATACCGAACCACACCAAATCAAAACCGGCTTTTTGGATCATGGGCATGACCACCGCGCTGGTCAGCACGATCATGCTGATGCCATCGAGTGCGGTGCCCAGCACCAGGTAGACCCCCACCAGCGTGCCAATCAGCGCGTAGGGCGACAGGTGCATGGCGTCCACCCATTCGGCCAACTCGCGCGGGATGCCGGTGAACGCCATGGTTTTGGTCAAGAAGGCTGCGCCCGCCAAAATAAACATGATCATGCAACTGGTGCGGGTGGCGCCCATCAGGCCTTCGCTGAAGTTTTGCCAGGTCAGCGCCCGGCCCCAAGCGGCAATCGCCAGCGAGCCCAGCACGCCAAAGGCGGCGCATTCGGTGGCCGTGGCCCAACCGGCAATCAAGACCCACACAATGAAAACGATCAACAGCACGCAAGGAATCAAATTGCCTGAGAGTCTGATTTTTTCCATGAAGGTGGTGGGTGGATCGGCTGGCGGCACCTGGTCGGGGTGGCGCAGGCTCCACCACATGATGTAGCCCGAGAACAGCAGCATCAACAAAAAGCCAGGCAAAAAGCCCGCTAAGAAAATACGGATGATCGACGCATCTGCCGCCACGGCATACACCACCATGGTGATGGACGGCGGGATCAAAATCCCCAGCGTGCCGGCGGTGGCCAGCGCGCCAATCGCCAGGTTTTCGTTGTAGCCACGTTTTTTGAGTTCAGGCAAGGCGACCTTGCCAATCGTCGCGCAGGTCGCCGCCGAAGAACCTGAGACCGAACCGAACACGCCGCAGCCCAAGATGGTGGTGTGCATCAAGCGTCCGGGGATGCGGTTGAGCCAAGGGCGCAGGCCGTCGAACATTTCTTCTGACAACTTGGTGCGAAACAAAATTTCGCCCATCCAAATGAACAGCGGCAAGGCGGCCAACTCCCACGAGGCGTTGGACTCCCAAAAAGCCGAGAACAGGTTTTTACCGGGCAAGGTGGAGGTGAAAAAGGCCTGACCGACCCAGCCCACAATGGCCAGTGTCATGGCGATCCACACGCCGCCGGCCAGCAAAATCAACATGATGACGAGCAGCAGCGCGCCCATGAGCAAGGTATCCATGGGAGTTCCTGTTAAACGTCAGAAGAAAAGTCGCCGCGCGCGTGGCGCTCTTCCACCGCCACCTGGTAATGCGGCTTGTGGCCGCGCAGCACGGTGATGAACTCGTCCAGAACTGCGGCCAGCAGCAACCAGCTGCCCACCACAAAAGAGGCTTGTACGGTCCAGATCGGGATGACCACCAGCCCGGTGGCCATTTCATGGAATTCGTAGCTTTCCCAGGTGAAGGCGGTGGCCGACCAGGTGAGGTAGGCGACGCTGACGCTGGCGATGGCCAAACACAGCGCGTCCAGCCAACGCCGGGCTTGGGGCGATAAGGCTTCAAGCAGCAAAGTGACGCGCACAAAGTCGCCATGCCGAAACGCATGGGCCATGGCCAAGAAAGAGGCGGCTGCGCACAGCCAAGCCACCAGGTCGTTGATGCCGCTGACCTGCAGATTCAACTGCCGCCCCACACCGCCCACAATCATCAACACAAACAACAGAAACACACACAGGGCCCCCAGGGCCCCTGCGGCATCGATCCCTTTGCGCAGCAGCGCTTGCAGTCGGTCGAGCATACTCATTACTTCTTTGCGCGCAGTTTGGTGTACTCGGCAATGATGGCTGCGCCTTCAGCGCCTGAGGCCTTTTGCCAATCGGCCAGCATCAAGCTGCCCACTTGCTGCATGTCGGCCATCAACTTGGCCGAAGGCTTGTGGATGGTCATGCCCTTACCGGTCAAGAGGCGTTTGTATTCTTCGGTTTTTTCTTGGCTGGTTTTCCAGCCGCGCTCTTGTGCATCGGCGGCTGCTTTGATCACGGCGGCTTGCGTCGCCGCGTCCAGCGCGTTGAAGGCTTTGAGGTTCACCAACACCGCGTTCTTGGGCAGCCAGGCTTGGGTGTCGTAGTAATTCTTAATGCTCTCATAGGTCTTGGTGTCGTAGCCGGTAGAGACCGAGGACATATAGCTTTCAATCACGCCGGTGGCCATGGCTTGGCTCAATTCAGCTTGCTGAATTTGCACCGGTTGAGCACCAATCAGCTCGGCAATTTTGGCGGTGGCGGGGCTGTAGGCGCGCCATTTGATGCCACGTAAATCGGCTACAGAGGCCACTTCGCGTTTGCTGAAAATACCTTGCGGTGGCCAGGCCACCGCGTACAGCATTTTCAAGCCTTGCGCCGCCAGCAGTTTGTCCATGGCCGGGTGCGAGGCCTCAAACAGCTTGCGCGCATCGGCGTAACCCGTGGCCAAGAAGGGCACGCCATCGAGCGCATAAATCGGGCTTTCGTTGGCAAAATTGGCTAGCAAAATTTCACCAATTTGCGCTTGGCCGCTTTGCACCGCGCGTTTGATTTCGGGTGCTTTGAACAAGGAGGCATTCGCGTGCACCGTGATTTTGAGCTTGCCGCCAGTGGCGGTGTCGACGTCTTTGGCGAATTGGGACAGGTTTTCGGTATGAAAGTTGGTCGCTGGATAGGCGGCAGGCAAGTCCCATTTGGTTTGCGCCAAGGTGGCGCTGGTGGCTAGCACGAGTGAGGCGGCCAGAGCGAAGGTGGTGATTGAGCGGCGTTGCATAAAAACTCCTGGTGAATGATGTTGTGCACACCGGTGCAAGCTGCGACTGCGCTGAATGCACCGGACAAGGGAAAGTCTCTGAGGGATTGAATGGTGAGGCAAAGCGAAGACGGGCGGGATAGGTGGTTTCCCTAAATGTTGACAATTTGTCGACAAATTGTTGGTAATAAAGCTAGACTTCGCTGTCTGTCTTTCACCGAAAGCTTTGCCATGCCGCGCAAAATCGCATCTCCTCTCCCCTTGCCTGCAGCCGCTGGCAAAACAGCGGGCAAAACAACCACGCCCATCGTCTCTTCGGCGCATTTGGTCTCTGCGGAGAGTGCCGAAATGAGCGAGTTCGAGTTTGGTTTGATCGTTGCGGGCAACGCTTTTCACCGCTGGATTGTGCACTGCATGACGGCCGCAGGCCTGAAAGATTTGACCCCACTCGATGTGCTGGTGCTGCACCATGTGACGCACCGCGCGCGCGACAAACGCTTGGCCGATATTTGTTTCATCATGAATGTCGAAGACACGCATCTGATCAATTACGCGCTGAAAAAACTGCAAGGCTTGGGCGTGGTGGCCTCGCGCAAAAACGGCAAAGACGTAACGTATGCCGCGACCGAAAGCGGCCGCGCAGCGGTGCAACGCTACCGCGATATTCGCGAGTCCTGCTTGATCGATGCCTTGCAGGCCGACAACGCTTTGAACAAAGACATTGGTGATTTGGCGCGCCTGCTGCGCGTGCTCTCCGGCATGTACGACCAAGCTGCGCGTGCCGCGGCCTCCTTTTGAAAATTGAAAATATGAACGAATCGACCTTCTCGCCCAACCCCTCCCAAACACCCTTGCCGCGCTGGCAATTTTGGATTGACCGTGGCGGCACGTTCACTGACGTGGTCGGCAAGCGCCCTGATGGCGGCTTGGTCACACTCAAGTTGCTGTCCGAAAACCCCGAGCAATACCGCGATGCAGCAGTCGCCGGCATTCGGCAACTGCTGGGCCTGCCGCCCGGCGCCCCGGTCACGCCCGAAATGGTCGAGTGCGTAAAGATGGGCACCACCGTGGCCACCAACGCGCTGCTGGAGCGCAAGGGCGAGCCCACACTGCTGGTGACCACGACAGGCTTTGCCGATGCCTTGCGCATTGCCTACCAAAACCGCCCCCGATTGTTTGACCGGCAGATTGTCTTGCCCGAACTCTTGTACCAAGCGGTGGTGCAAGCGAATGAGCGCATGGGCGCGCATGGCGAAGTGGTGCAGGTTTTGGACGAAGCGCATTTGCGTGGGCAATTGCAAACCCAGTTTGATGCGGGGCTGCGCAGTGTGGCGATTGTGTTCATGCACGGTTACCGCTTCACCGCCCACGAGCAGGCGGCCGCGCGTTTGGCGCAAGAGGTGGGCTTTAGCCAGATCAGCACCTCGCACGGCACCAGCCCCTTGATGAAGTTCGTCAGCCGCGGTGACACCACGGTGGTGGACGCGTATTTGTCGCCCATCTTGCAGCGTTATGTGGACCAGGTGGCCGGCGACATGCCGGGCGTGCGTCTGATGTTCATGCAATCTTCCGGCGGATTGACGGACGCCCAGGCCTTTGCCGGCAAAGACGCGATTTTGAGTGGCCCTGCAGGCGGCATAGTGGGCATGGCGCGCACCGCCCAGCAGGCCGGGCACGACAAAGTGATTGGTTTTGACATGGGCGGCACCTCGACCGATGTGTCGCACTACGCGGGCGTATTTGAGCGCGAGTTTGAAACCCAGGTGGCCGGCGTGCGCATGCGCGCACCCATGATGAGCATCCACACCGTGGCGGCCGGGGGCGGCTCTTTGCTGCAGTTTGACGGCGCGCGTTTGCGGGTCGGGCCGCAAAGCGCGGGCGCGCACCCGGGCCCGGCCAGCTACCGCCGTGGTGGCCCCTTGGCGGTGACCGATGCCAATGTGATGGTGGGCAAGGTGCAGCCCGATTTCTTTCCCCGGGTGTTTGGCCCGCGTGCCAACGAGGCCTTGGATGCGCAGGCGGTGCAGCAGCAGTTTGCGGTGTTGGCCAGGCAGATGAAACGTCCCGCTGAAGAAGTGGCCGATGGGTTTATTCAGATCGCCGTGCAGCAAATGGCCAATGCCATCAAAAAAATATCGGTGGCACGTGGCTACGACGTGACGCGCTACACCTTGCAATGCTTTGGCGGCGCAGGCGGGCAACACGCTTGTTTGGTGGCCGATGCGCTGGGCATGACCCAGGTGTTTGTGCATCCGTTGGCGGGGGTTTTGTCGGCCTACGGCATGGGCTTGGCCGACCAAAGCCTGATTCGCGAACACGCGGTGGAAGAGCGCTTGACGCCTGAGGCCATGGCGCGCATGGCGGCTTTGATGGCGACCTTGACCGATGCCGCCACCCAAGCCTTGGTGCTACAGGGCACGGGCGCAGAACACTTGAAAACCTGGGCCCGCGCGCATGTGCGTTACGAGGGCAGTGATGCGGCCTTGATCGTGCCTTGGGGCAGCTTGGCCGACATCAGCTCGGCGTTTGCAGTCGCCTACCGCCAGCGCTTTGCGTTTTTGATGCAAGGCAAAGAATTGGTGGTCGAAGCCGTGTCGGTCGAAGCGGTGATCGCGGGCGACACCCTACACGAGCCCGCGCACGCACTGCACGCCGCGCGCCAGGTGCCAGTGCGCGCCCAGGTGCGCATGTTCACGGCGGGCTTGGATGGCGCCCCTGGCTGGCATGAAGCCTGTCTGGTGGCCCGCGAAGACCTGCGACCTGGCGACCGCATCGACGGCCCGGCGGTGATCGCTGAGCAAAACGCCACCACGGTGATTGAGCCGGGTTGGCAGGCCCAGGTGACTGCACTCGACCATTTGCTTTTGCAGCGCACGCACGCACGCCAAGTGCGCCATGCAGCAGGTACCACGGTGGACCCGGTGCTCTTGGAAGTGTTCAACAACCTGTTCATGAATATCGCCGAGCAAATGGGTTTGCAATTGCAAAACACCGCTTACTCGGTGAACATCAAAGAGCGTTTGGATTTTTCTTGCGCCTTGTTCAATGCCCAAGGCCATTTGATTGCCAACGCGCCGCACATGCCGGTGCATCTGGGCTCGATGGGCGAGAGCATCCAAACCGTGATCCGCGACAACGCGGGCCAGATGCAGCCCGGCGATGTGTTTGTCTTGAACGACCCCTACCACGGCGGCACGCATTTGCCCGATGTGACCGTCATCACACCGGTGTTCTTGCCGGGCCATGAAACCCCGGTGTTTTATGTGGGCTCACGCGGCCACCATGCCGACATTGGCGGCACCACGCCTGGCTCCATGCCGCCGTTCTCCACCCGCATTGAAGAAGAGGGCGTGCAGATCCAAAACTTCAAGCTGGTGGCCCAAGGGGTGCTGCGCGAGACCGAAATTTTGGCTTTGCTGCAAAGCGGCGAATACCCTTCGCGCAACCCGCAGCAAAACCTGGCCGATTTGCGGGCGCAAATTGCTGCCAACGAAAAAGGCGTGCAAGAGCTGCACAAGATGGTGGCCGAGTTTGGCCTGGAGGTGGTGCAGGCCTATATGCGCCATGTGCAAGACAACGCCGAAGAGTCGGTGCGCCGCGCCATCACCCGCTTGAAAGACGGACAGTTCACTCTGGCACTGGACAACGGCGCGCAGATTCAGGTGGCGGTGCGGGTGAACGCGCTCGAGCGTTCGGCAGTGATTGATTTCACTGGCACCAGTGCGCAGCAGACGAATAACTTCAACGCCCCCAAGGCGGTGTGCATGGCGGCGGTCTTGTACGTGTTCAGGGCTTTGGTGGACGACGACATTCCCTTGAACGCGGGTTGCCTCAAACCTTTGCAGGTGATCATTCCTGATGGCTGCATGCTCAACCCGCGCTCACCCGCCTCGGTGGTGGCGGGCAATGTGGAAACCTCTACCTGCATCACCAATGCGCTGCTCGGCGCTTTGGGCGTGATGGCGGGCAGCCAGCCGACCATGAACAATTTCACCTTTGGCAATGCCCAGTACCAGTACTACGAAACCATCGCCGGTGGCTCGGGCGCGGGCATGACGTGGGATGCCAAAGGCGAGCCCACGGGGGGCTTTGCTGGCACCTCGGTGGTGCAAACCCATATGACCAATTCGCGCCTGACCGATCCCGAGGTGCTGGAGTTCAGATTCCCGGTACGGCTCGAGAGCTACACCATCAGGCGCGGCTCGGGCGGCGCAGGCCGTTGGCAGGGAGGGGATGGCGGCGTGCGTCGAATCAGGTTCTTGGAGTCAATGACGGCCAGTATTTTGTCCAATGGGCGGATATACCCAGCGTTTGGCATGGCGGGAGGGCAAGCGGGGGCTGCGGGCATTAACCAGGTCGTGCGCACTGACGGTACAACGCAAATGCTCCAGCATATAGGGCACGTTGCCATGGATCCGGGGGATGTTTTTGAAATTCACACCCCGGGTGGGGGTGGATGGGGTTCAAGTTAAGGTTTATTTATTGACGGTTTTGGCGTTAGACACCGTGGTGTTGAACCCGACACCGTTGATTGTCAAACCCTCTGCCGAAAACAGGGCGGCTTTTTTGTCGCCAATGCCACTCACGCGCGAGATCATGTCCGCCCAATCTTTGAATGGACTCTTTTTTCGCTCGTCCAGAATTCTGGCCGACATACTGGGGCCAATGCCTTTGATGCCATCCAGTTCGGCCACCGTGGCTTTGTTCACCTCTACTGCGGCGCCACAAACCGATGCCCATACCAAGGCCATTGCACACACTAATTTTTTCAACATATCCGCTCCCTTGAATTGAGGCATCCCCGAATCCCGATGAAGCGGGTGAAAACACTCAGGCTCTTTGTACCAAGTGGCAGCGGTTTTGCCTAGTTCACAATTAAAGCTCTTCGACACGTCTGGGCGGGTAGCTGTCCCAGGCCTGGCAGCCAGGGCAATGCCAAAAATGCTCTTTGGCTTCAAAACCGCAGGCGGCACATCGGTAACGTGCCAAGGGCTTGGCAGCTTGCTCTAGCGCTGCTTGAATCGGCGTATGAAAGTTTTCGTGGGCTAAGGTTTCGCCCGCCATCCAGCGTGATGCGGCAATGAGGGACGGGTGTTGTTTCAGGTGGTCGATGTAGCGGGAACGTGAAGAAGCGGCTGTGTCTGGAGAGGCAGCCTCCAGAGTCACCATGGCCTCCATCACGTCCAGGCAGGGGGCTTGTGCGTAATGGGTTTGCAACAAGATCAAGGTGGATTGAATCTGATTGTCGTCTTGTGCTGCACGTGCCAGCGTGGCCGCGGCCAAGGGGGCGGCCAGCGCGTTGGTTTCGAACAAAGGGCTGAGGGTTTGCACAGCCTGCGTCGCTTGCCCCAAGGACAGTTGCAATTGTCCCAAGAGTATGCGCGCACGAGACGCGTGAGGTGCAGCCTTGAGCGCCTGAAGAAGCAGCTTTTGTGCGCCCGCCGAATCGCTTTGAGCTTGGCATTCCCGCGCTTGTTCACACAAGTAATGGGCTTGGCGAACTGCAAAATTAGCTTCGCCTGAGTTTTCGAGTTGTTGCGCCACCTCACTGGCTTGGGGCCATTCGCGTGAGCGTTCGTAAATGGCCAGGCGGGCCAAACGGGCCTGACCTTCAAACGAGGTCCCTTCGAGCTTGCGCAACGAATCTTCAGCCCTGTCCAGTAAGCCGGCTTTTAAAAAATCCAATGCCAATCCGTGCTGAGCCCGTTGGCGGTCAGCTTGGCTCAAGTCGCCACGTTGCATCAGGTGCTCATGCACACGCACAGCGCGTTCGTATTCGCCGCGTCGGCGAAACAAGTTACCCAGTGCAAAATGCAATTCGGAGGTGTCGGGGTCGTTTTGTACCGCTTCAATGAAGGCGTCAATCGCCTGGTCTTGCTGCTCGTTCAGCAGGTAATTGAGCCCTTTGAAATAGGCGCGTGGGGCTTGTCGGTTATCGATGCGCAACTGACGCAAGTCCAAGCGTGAAGCCAGCCAACCGAGGCCAAACGCCAAGGGCAGTCCGACCAGAATCCACATCAAGTCAAGCTCCATGCAAGTGCTCCGGCGTGTCAGTCGCTGGCGGTGGGCTGTGTGAACTGGCTGTGTTTGATTTTTCTGCTTGGCGGGCCAATTGGCGATGACGCCACCAGCGGGGCACCATGCCCAGAACCCCTACGGCAACGCCGATTGCGAAGGCTGTCAACACCACCAGTACCATGGGCGAGCGCCACTGGGTTCCAAAGAAAAAGTGCACACTGGCTTCGTGCTGGTTGTTCAGCGCAAATGCAAACAGGGTAAAGAAAACAGCGGCCTTCAATATCCATTGAAGCAGCTTTAAAAATGATGTCATGAATTGCCTAGAAGAGCTCAGGGCATTCTAATGGCCTGAATGCAGATCAGGCTGATTTTGCTTTTTGCGCTTGTGCCGGGCCTGGGTCAACCGATTCGCGCAGTGCTTTGCCGGGTTTGAAGTGGGGCACGCGTTTTTCTGGGATTTGCACGCTTTCACCTGAGCGTGGATTGCGGCCGACCCGGGGCGGGCGGCGGTTGATCGAGAAGCTGCCAAAACCGCGGATTTCGATGCGGTGACCCTTGACCAAGGCGGAGCTCATAGCGTCAAGGACCGTCTTGACAGCGAATTCGGCGTCACGGTGGGTGAGCTGCGTAAATCGGGCGGCCAATTCTTCGACGAGATCGGAGCGTGTCATGAAGGGCTTGAGAAATTCAATTTCAAAAAAATCCCTCTTCGAGTTGTGCGCAGACTGGCGTCGCACAACTCAGAAAAGGGATGGTCTCAGGTCAACAACGCCAATCAGTTGTTGTCCAACTTGGCACGCAACAAAGCGCCCAGGCTGGTGGTGCCCGCATTTTCGCGAGAAGACTGCTGTGTCAGGGAAGCCATGGCTTCTTGCTGGTCAGCTTGGTCTTTGGCTTTGATGGACAACTGGATGTTGCGGGTCTTGCGGTCCACGTTGACCACCACGGCTGTGATTTCGTCACCTTCTTTGAGCACGCTGCGGGCATCTTCCACGCGGTCACGGGAGATTTCGCTGGCGCGCAAGTAGCCGATGATGTCTTCACCCAAGTCGATTTCAGCGCCACGGGCGTCCACGGTCTTGACCTTGCCGGTCACGATCTGGCCCTTGTCGTTGACCGACACGAAGGTGCTGAACGGATCGCCGTCGAGCTGCTTGATGCCCAAGGAAATGCGCTCGCGCTCCACGTCCACCGCCAAGATGATGGCTTCGACTTCTTGGCCCTTCTTGTAGTTGCGCACAGCGGCTTCGCCCGCTTCGTTCCAAGACAGGTCAGACAAGTGCACCAGGCCGTCGATGCCTGCAGCCAAGCCCACGAACACGCCAAAGTCGGTGATCGATTTGATCGGGCCTTTGACGCGGTCGCCGCGCTTGGAGTTTTGCGCAAAATCTTGCCAAGGGTTGGCTTTGCACTGCTTCATGCCCAAGCTGATGCGGCGCTTGTCTTCGTCGATTTCCAAGACCATGACTTCGACTTCGTCGCCCAAAGCGACGATCTTGGAAGGGGCCACGTTCTTGTTGGTCCAGTCCATCTCAGACACGTGCACCAGGCCTTCGATGCCGGGTTCGAGTTCCACAAACGCGCCGTAATCGGCGATGTTGGTGATCTTGCCGAACAGGCGGGTCGACTGGGGGTAACGGCGGTTCACGCCCATCCACGGGTCGTCGCCCATTTGCTTGAGGCCCAAAGACACGCGGTTTTTCTCGGTGTCGAACTTGAGGATCTTGGCGGTGATCTCTTGACCGGCCGTGACCACTTCAGACGGATGACGGACACGACGCCAGGCCATGTCGGTGATGTGCAGCAGGCCGTCGATACCGCCCAAGTCCACAAATGCACCGTATTCGGTGATGTTCTTGACCACACCGTGGACCACTGAGCCTTCGCGCAGGGTTTCCATCAGCTTGGCGCGTTCTTCGCCCATCGAGGCTTCCACCACAGCGCGGCGTGACAACACGACGTTGTTGCGCTTGCGGTCGAGCTTGATGACCTTGAATTCCATGGTCTTGTTTTCCCATGGCGACAGGTCTTTGGTGGGACGGGTGTCCACCAAGGAGCCTGGCAAGAAGGCGCGGATGCCGTTGACCAACACGGTCAGGCCACCTTTGACTTTGCCGCTGGTGGTGCCGGTGACGAATTCGCCAGATTCCAGCGCTTTTTCCAGCGACAACCACGACGCCAAACGCTTGGCGGTGTCGCGCGACAAGATGGTGTCGCCGTAGCCGTTTTCGATCGAGCCGATGGCCACAGACACGAAGTCACCCACTTGGACTTCGACTTCGCCCGTATCGGTTTTGAACTCTTCCAGGGGCACGTAGGCTTCGGACTTGAGGCCGGCGTTCACAACCACAAAGTTGTGCTCGATGCGCACGACTTCAGCGGTGATGACTTCGCCTGGGCGCATTTCGGTGCGCGTCAGAGATTCTTCAAATAGGGCGGCAAATGATTCAGACATTGATTTTCCTCATCCGCAAACAGGTTTGACGAGCGCACCATGCACTCGTTTGAAAGGCTGAAAGCGGCGGTTGGTTCGCGGTAGAACCGCAGTTAAGGTGGGTGATCCAGGCAGCCTGTGCGCATGCAGCGCGGAGGGGACTTACTGGGCTTTGCTGTGCCACCAGGCAAGCACTTGATCGATTGATTGCTCAATGCTCAAGTGTGAGTTGTCCAGTTGCAAAGCATCTTGCGCAGGTTGGAGGGGCGCGACGCTGCGGGAGGAATCCCGTGCATCACGCGCTTCCAAATCTGCGCGAAGAGGATCGAGTTTAGCCGAAAAACCTTTAGAAATCAACTGTTTATACCGGCGCTCGGCACGTTGCGCCGCACTGGCGGTCAAAAACACCTTCAAAGGTGCATGGGGGAAGATCACCGTGCCCATGTCGCGGCCGTCGGCCAACAAGCCCGGCAAGCGCGCAAAACTGTGTTGCAGCGCCACCAAAGCGGTACGGACCGCAGGCAGGGTCGAGACTTTGGAGGCGTTCATGCCGCCTTCTTCGCTGCGGATCGCGTCGGTCACGTCAACATCCGCCAGCAGCACCAGTTCGCCGGCAAAACGCACGGGCAGGGTTTCGGCCAACGTGGCAATCGCTGATTCGTTGTGTGACTCCAGCTGCAAGCCCGCCTGCAAGGCGGCATAAGCGGTGACGCGGTAAAGCGCGCCTGAGTCGAGGTAGTGGTAACCCAAGCGGCTGGCCACTTGGCTGGCCAAGGTGCCCTTGCCAGAGGCGGTAGGGCCATCAATGCAAATCACCGGAATGGCCCCAGAGTGCGCCGTGGCCAGGCCAAACAAAGCCTCAAAATAATCGGGAAAGGTTTTGGCCACGCACTTGGGGTCTTCAATGCGCACTGGGACGAGATCGGCATTGAAGGCCGCCAGCGAAAAGCACATCGCCACGCGGTGGTCGTCGTAGGTGTGGATGCTGGCGCGTTGCCAATGGCCTGCGGGCACGGGGTGGATGCGGATCCAGTCCGGGCCTTCTTCGACGATGGCGCCGAGTTTGCGGCTTTCAGTGGCCATGGCCACGATACGGTCGGTTTCTTTGACGCGCCAGCTGGCAATGTTGCGCAGCGTGGTGGGTCCATCGGCATACAAAGCCATCACAGCCAGGGTCATGGCTGCATCGGGAATGTGGTTGCAGTCCAAGTCAATGCCCTTGAGCGGCCAGGCGCCGCGTTCAATTGTCAGCCAATTGGGTCCGCTGGTGATTTTTGCGCCCATTTGGGCTGCTGCGTCCATGAAGCGGATGTCGCCCTGGATCGAGTCGGCACCCACCCCCTGCACCCGAATGCCGGAGCCCTGTGCAATCGCGCCCAAGGCGATGAAGTAACTCGCCGAAGACGCATCGGCTTCGACATGGATGGTGCCCGGGGACTGGTAGCAGCTGCCTGCGGAAATCACAAAGCGTTCCCAGCCCTGGCGCTCGACCGCAATGCCGTAACGTGCCAGCAGGTTGAGTGTGATTTCAATGTAGGGTTTGCTGATCAACTCGCCCACCACTTCGATGGTGATGGCGCGATCTTGGGCAGCCAAAGGCAAGGCCATCAGCAATGCTGTCAAAAATTGACTGGACACATCGCCTCGCACTCGAATGGGTGCATCAAGTTTCAATGCAGGTTGCCCGATGCGCAGCGGCGGAAAGCCGGCGTTGCCCAAATAGTCGATCTGGCAGCCCAATTCGCGCAGGGCGTCCACCAGGTCACCGATCGGGCGCTCGTGCATGCGCGGTACGCCTTTGAGCGTGAAGTCGCCGCCCATCACGGCCAAGGCGGCGGTCAAGGGCCGCATGGCGGTCCCCGCATTGCCCATGAAAAAATCAATCGCTGCCTGACTGCCGCGCTTGCCGCCCAAACCGTTGATGGTCACGGTGGTGCCCTGGACGTCGACTCCACAGCCAAGTTGGCGCAGTGCGTCTAACATCACCCGCGTGTCATCCGAGTCCAGCAGGTCATGCACCACGGTCTTGCCTTGGCACAAAGCTGAGAGCAAAAGCACCCGGTTGGAAATGCTTTTGGAGCCGGGTAAGGTCACGGCGCCAGATGCGCCCATCAAGGGGGGTAGGTCTAGGAAAGCGGTTGAAAACATGGTTAAGCGTTGGCTTCAGAATTGCTGCCGCTCAATCGCCATTGAGCGCGGGTTCGGCTGGCTTGCGCAATCATGCTTTCCAGGGCTTGTGCATTACCCTCGGTCATGGCTGTTTCCAAGTCGTCCAATGCTTTTCGCATCAGTGCCGACTGGTGCAACACCTGCTCGCGATTGGCCAGCAATATGTCGCGCCAAACCGCAGGGTCGGACGCCGCAATGCGCGAAAAATCTCTGAAGCCTGGGCCGGCCATGGAGAAGAAGTCTGCTCCTTTGGGTTGTTGCGCAATGGCGTTGATCAGAGCGAATGCCACCAGATGCGGCAAGTGGCTCACGGCGGCAAAGGTGGCGTCGTGTTGCTCGGTTGTCAGGGTGATCACTTGGCTGCCAATGGCTTCCCATACGTCGTGGGCTTGTGCAATTTTGCGCAGTCCATTGCTGGGCAATGGGGTCAAGATCAATTGGCGGTTTTGATACAGGTCGGCGTCTGCATTTTCCACACCAGCCACCTCTTTCCCAGCAATCGGGTGGGCAGGCACAAAACAAGGTAGTCGTTCGCCCAAGGTAGCCATGGCTGCAGCCACCACATCGGTTTTGGTGGACCCTACATCCATCAGCAATGCCTGTGCAGACAGCACCGGTGCAATGGCCGCGAAGGTGGCTTGTGTGGCACTGACAGGAACGGCAACCAAGACCAAGTCAGCGCCTTGAACCGCCATGGCCACATCGTCAGCTATGGCGTCTATGACGCCCAGAGCGAGTGCTTTTTGGCGGGTGCGTTCTGATGCGCTGAAGCCCACAATCAAATTCACCAGGCCTGCTTTTTTTAAGGCTAAGGCAAAAGAGCCGCCCATGAGGCCGCAGCCGATCAGGGCCAGTTTTTCGAACTTCATGCGCAGATTATTCGCTGACGGGGTAAGAGCCTAACACCTTGTAAAAGGCGCACAGGCCCTGGAGTTCGGCTAAAGCTGCCGCCACATGGGGCTGGCTGATGTGACCTTGGATGTCGATGTAGAAATAGTATTCCCACTGTCCGGATTTGGCCGGTCGTGATTCGAAGCGGGTCATCGATACGCCGTTGTTTTTGAGGGGCACTAAAAGGTCATGCACCGCACCGGGGCGGTTGGGCACTGAGACCACCAGACTGGTGCAGTCCTTGCCGGACGCTGGCGGCGTGGCCATGGTTTGTGGCAAGCTGATCACGGCAAAACGGGTGCGGTTGTAGGCCTCGTCTTGGATGGCATGGTGCACGATGTGCAGCGCAAACTGACTGGCCGCGCGCTCGCTGGCCAACGCTGCCCAAGCGGGGTTGGTGGCTGCCAGGCGAGCACCTTCGGCGTTGCTAGAGACGGCACGTCGTTCCACATGAGGCAGGTGTTTGGTCAGCCATCCTTGGCACTGCGCCAAGGCTTGCGGGTGCGCCATGACGACTTCGATGCCTGCATCAGAGCTGAGTTGGCGCAGCAAGTTAAAGCGCACTTGCAAACTGACTTCGCCCACCACATGCACAGGCGAGCGCAAAAACAAATCAAGCGAACGGGCCACCACGCCTTCGGTGGAATTTTCCATGCCCACCACGCCGTATTGCGCGGTGCCCGCGGCGGTGGCGTGAAAAACTTCGTCGAAGTTGGTGCAGTAAATCAAGTTGGCCGCGCTGCCAAAAAATTCAATGGCCGCTTGCTCGCAGAAAGTGCCTTGTGGGCCCAGAACAGCCACTCGCTGAGGTGCCTCAAGGGCCAGGCAGGCTGACATGATTTCACGCCAGATGGAAGCAATGTGATCGTCTTTTAAAGGGCCAAGATTTGCTTGAGTTATTTTTTCAATGACCTGCGCGACACGGTCAGGCCGGAAAAAGGGCGAACCTTCCGCGCGTTTGATTTCGCCCACTTTTTCGGCCACTTGGGCGCGTTGGTTCAACAAGCGCAAAAGCTGGTTGTCCAGGCTGTCGATTTCCACACGCAGCGCAGCAAGGCTTTCAGATTGAATGGGTTTGATCATGCTTGTGCTTGTTCAAAAGGCGACTTTTATTCTTCAGTAGCAGCTGATACACCGTCAGCATCATCATCCGGTACTTCGTCCGAATTGGCATCGTTCTCCACAATCCGTTGCAGGCCCGACAGCTTGGCGCCTTCGTCAAGGCCGATCAAGGTCACGCCTTGAGTGGCGCGGCCGAGTTCGCGAATTTCAGACACGCGGGTTCTGACCAGTACGCCGGTGTCGGTGATTAACATGATCTCATCATCAGCTTGCACCAAAGTGGCAGCGACCACCTTGCCGTTGCGCTCGGATTGCTGAATGGCGATCATGCCTTTGGTGCCTCGGCCGTGGCGGGTGTATTCGGCAATGCTGGTGCGTTTGCCGTAGCCGTTTTCTGTTGCCGTCAACACGCTGGCGCGGGCTTTGAGTTCTTCTGCGGGCGCATCGGGGTTTTCTTGCTCAGAAACCAACATGGCGATCACGCTTTGGTGGTCTTCGATCATCATGCCGCGCACGCCACGGGCGCTGCGACCCAAGGGGCGCACATCGTTTTCGTCAAAGCGCACAGCTTTGCCACCGTCACTGAACAACATCACATCGTGCTTGCCGTCAGTCAAAGCCGCGCCAATCAAGAAGTCGCCATCGTCTAGGTTGACCGCAATGATGCCGCCCTTGCGCGGGTTGCTGAATTCGTCGAGTGAAGTCTTTTTGACCGTGCCCATGGAGGTGGCCATGAAGACATATTGATTGTCGGGAAAGGTTCGTGCCTCACCGGTCAGTGCCAACACGACGTTGATCTTTTCGCCCTCTTGCAGCGGGAACATGTTGACGATGGGGCGTCCCCGCGAGCCGCGTGAACCCGCGGGCACTTCCCACACCTTGAGCCAGTACAAGCGGCCACGGTTAGAGAAGCACAGCAGGTAATCATGCGTATTGGCAATGAAGAGTTGGTCGATCCAATCGTCTTCTTTGGTGGCGGTAGCTTGTTTGCCACGGCCACCGCGTTTTTGCGCACGGTATTCGCTCAAAGGCTGGCTCTTGATGTAACCACTGTGCGACAAGGTCACCACCATGTCGGTGGGGGTGATCAGGTCTTCGGTGGCCAAATCTTGGGCATTGTGCTCAATGTAGCTGCGGCGTGTACCGATTTTGGTTTGACCGAACTCTTGACGCAATGCTGTCAACTCGTCGCTAATGATGGTGGACACCCGCTCAGGCTTGGACAAAATGTCGAGCAAGTCGTCGATTTCGGCCATCACCTCTTTGTACTCCACGACGATCTTGTCTTGTTCCAGGCCTGTTAGGCGTTGCAAACGCATTTGCAAAATTTCTTGCGCTTGGGTGTCGCTCAATGCGTAAAGGCCGTCGCTGCGCATACCGAACTCTTTTTCAAGTCCGTCTGGGCGGTAGTCGTCGGCGTTGATCACGCCACCGTCGGCGCGGGTGCGGGTCAGCATCTCGCGTACCAGCTTGCTGTCCCAACGGCGCGACATCAACTCAGACTTGGCCACGGGGGGTGTGGGCGCGTTGCGAATGATCGAGATGAATTCGTCGATATTGGCCAACGCAACGGCCAAACCTTCGAGCACATGGCCGCGTTCTCTGGCTTTGCGCAGGGTAAATACGGTTCGGCGTGTCACCACTTCGCGTCGGTGTTGCAAGAAAACCGAGATCAGGTCCTTCAGGTTGCACAGCTTGGGCTGCCCGTCGATCAGGGCCACCATGTTCATGCCAAAGGTGTCTTGCAGCTGGGTTTGTTTGTACAGATTGTTCAGCACCACCTCAGGTACGGCGCCTCGCTTGAGCTCGATCACCAGGCGCATGCCCGATTTGTCGGACTCGTCTTGGATGTGGCTGATGTCTTCGATTTTCTTTTCGTGCACCAATTCGGCCATGCGTTCTTGCAAGGTCTTTTTGTTCACTTGATAGGGCAGCTCGTCGACGATGATGGCTTGGCGCTGGCCTTTGTCAATGTCTTCAAAGTGGCATTTGGCACGCATGACCACGCGGCCACGTCCGGTTCGATAACCGTCTTTGACGCCACTGATACCGTAAATCACACCGGCAGTCGGGAAGTCAGGTGCCGGAATGATTTCCATCAAATCGTCGATGCTGGCTTCGGGATTGCGCAAAAGGTGCAAGCACGCGTCCACCACTTCGTTCAAGTTGTGCGGTGGAATGTTGGTGGCCATACCGACTGCAATGCCGCCAGAGCCGTTGACAAGCAGGTTGGGCAGGCGGGATGGCAAGACCAAAGGTTCTTTTTCGGAGCCGTCGTAGTTGGGACCGAAATCAACCGTCTCTTTGTCAATGTCACCCAACATTTCATGGGCAATTTTGGCCAAGCGGATCTCGGTGTAGCGCATGGCGGCGGCGTTGTCGCCGTCAACTGAGCCGAAATTGCCTTGACCATCCACCAGCATGTGGCGAAGTGAAAAATCCTGCGCCATCCGCACGATGGTGTCGTATACCGATTGGTCACCGTGCGGATGGTACTTGCCGATCACGTCGCCCACGATACGGGCCGACTTCTTGTAAGGCCGGTTCCAATCGTTGTTTAACTCGTGCATGGCGAATAAGACGCGGCGGTGCACCGGTTTGAGTCCATCTCTCGCATCTGGCAGCGCACGACCCACAATCACGCTCATGGCGTAATCGAGGTAACTGCGCCGCATTTCCTCTTCTAAACTGATGGGCAGGGTTTCTTTGGCAAACTGGGTCATGAGAGGGGTGTATTCAGCGCAAGATCAAAAGACTCATTTTAGAGGTATTGTGCTGTGTCAAATATGCAACATATTGGGTTAAATTTATCCGCACTAATTGCACCTGATCGGTCAATCACTGTATTACTCCTAAGGCTGTGGCACAATGCTTGTAGCGTAACTGGTGATGACCACCTGATGCGTTCCTTTTAACGCAGCCTGTCTGCGGCTTTATCCCCCATGAGGAGAACCATGAAGAAACTCAATAAACTGGCAATGTTGTTTGCCACCGCAGCCCTTGCAACAGCCGCCGGCGCTCAAAACGTTGACAACTGGCGCAATGCATCTGGCGACGCTTGGATGAGCGGTGCTGGTTTGTGTTGGCGCGATGCCAACTGGACACCTGCTACGGCTGTCAAAGGTTGTGATGGTGCAGTCGCCCCAGCTGCAGCGCCGGCTCCAGCGCCTGCTCCTATGACAGCACCAGCACCAGCACCAGAAATGGCTCCTAGGGCTGCACCCGCTCCAGCGCCTGCTCCAGCTCCAGCTCCAGCCCCAGCTCCAGCTCCAGCGGCTGCAACCAAAGTGACTTACGCAGCTGACGCTTTCTTCGACTTCAACAAGTCTGTGCTCAAGCCTGAAGGCAAAGCCAAGCTCGACGATCTGTCTGGCAAGGTCAAAGCCATCAACCTGGAAGTCATCATTGCAGTGGGTCACACCGACTCCGTGGGCGCCGATGCTTACAACCAGCAGTTGTCTGTCAAGCGTGCTGACGCTGTCAAGGCCTACCTGGTGTCTAAAGGCATGGAAAAGAACCGCGTTTACACTGAAGGCAAGGGCGAGAAGCAGCCAGTTGCTGACAACAAGACCGATGCAGGCCGTGCTAAAAACCGCCGCGTTGAGATCGAAGTTGTGGGTACACGTCCTAACTGATCAGCCTCAAGGTTGACTGAAAAACCCCGCAATGCGGGGTTTTTTTTCGTCACCCCAGCGAATGGTAGAAAATACCGACCATGCAAACCTCCAGCCTCAATGTTGATCCGGCCGAATTGGCCAAGTTTTCTGACCTGGCCCACCGTTGGTGGGACCCGGAGAGCGAGTTTCGCCCCTTGCACCAAATCAATCCTTTGCGCTTGGCGTGGATTGACGGGCTTGTGCCTTTGAGTGGGCAAAAGGTGGTTGACGTGGGCTGTGGCGGCGGCATTTTGGCAGATGCCATGGCGCGTAAAGGTGCTCAAGTGCTGGGCATCGACCTGGCCACCAAATCACTTAAGGTGGCGCAACTGCATGCCTTGGAAGCTGAAACTGCAGGCGTTCAATACCGTGAGATCAGCGCCGAAGCCTTGGCGGCAGAACAAGCTGCCCAATACGACGTGGTGACCTGCATGGAAATGTTGGAGCACGTGCCTGACCCCGCTGCTGTTGTCAAAGCCTGTGCAGACCTGGTCAAGCCGGGCGGGTGGGTCTTCTTTTCGACCTTGAACCGCAATCCCAAATCATTTTTATTTGCCATTGTGGGTGCTGAATACCTGCTGAACTTGTTGCCAAAGGGCACCCATGAATACGCCCGCATGATCAAACCGGCCGAGTTGGCGCTTTGGGCCCGATCGGCGGGCCTGGAAACGCACAGCATGCGCGGTATGGAATACAACCCTTTCACTCAGCGGTATTGGATGAGCCAGGACACCAGTGTGAACTATCTGGTGTCGATGCGCAAAACCGAGGACGCCCATGTTTAACAACATACAGGCTGTTTTGTTTGACCTGGACGGCACCTTGATAGACAGTGCACCTGACCTGGGCGCGGCCGCTGACAAAATGCGCACCGAACGTGGCCTGCCTTCTTTCCCCCTGTCGCACTATCGGCACATGGCGGGTGCGGGAGCCAGAGGTATGCTGAGCCTGGCATTTGACATGAAGCCGGAACACCCTGAGTACGAACACTACAAAGAAGAGTTTTTCGTTAATTACGAAAATTGCATGACGCAACGTACCTTCGCGTTTGAGGGCGTTCAAGAGATGATCAGCGCCTTGAACCAACGCGGAATGCCCTGGGGTGTGGTGACCAACAAGTCCCAACGCTTTACCCGTCCATTGACGCAAGCCATGCCCTTGTTTGCCACCGCTGGCGCTGTGGTCAGTGGCGACACCACGCCGCACGCCAAACCGCACCCTGAGCCGCTCTTTGAGGCCGCGCGGCGGATGGCCGTGGATCCCCTGCATTGCGTCTATGTGGGGGACGACGAACGCGACATCGTTGCCGGCCACGCTGCGGGTATGCGCACCGTCGCCGCGACCTACGGCTACTTGGGCAGTCAAGCCGATGTCAAGAGCTGGAATGCACACTTGGAAATTGATTTTCCGATGCATCTCTTGAAATCCCTTGCATAGGCCTAAAATAGCAAACTTGGGGCTGCATTGGTTTCGACGTAGATTGGAATCGTGGCGGTGCATGTCGAGGTTCAGTCACCTCGTTAATCAGCTGAAAAAAAACTAACTGCAAACGACGAACGTTTCGCACTCGCCGCTTAATTGCCGGTGAGCTTCACAACAGCAGGCCGATGGGCTGGGCAAGGGGGTCGCAAGACCTCCCGGCTGTGAAGATAATCACATCGGCTGGTCTTGACTCGGGTGCCTTGAGACAAGATAAGACAATAGGGCACTGGCCGCTTGCGTAGTGTGCGCCTGCACGACGCAAGAGGTGAGATCCAAATCAGAACGCTAAACATGTAGATCTGTACGAGGAAGGTAGACGGACGCGGGTTCAAATCCCGCCAGCTCCACCAATAAAGGAAAAACCAACCCTTCGGGGTTGGCTTTTTTTTGCCTACTACCGCGTGTTTGCGCGGGTTCCTGCGGGTTCTTGCGGACTGCGGAGAGAGTCATTTCTGCCATCAACCGGCAGGTTTTACTCTCTGTTTGCACATTCTCTCCCCGACCCTTCCCACCCGTTGCAAGCTGAAGTCCGGAAGGCGTGCCCGTCACCTCTATATAAATCAACGGGTTATGCGCGGACGAATCAATCCAACTCCATTCTGAAGTTTGTAGGCAAGCTGGCGCTCTAGAAACTGCCGGTTGTGGGTGGGCGTCTCGCCGCCGAACAGTTTTCGCCAATCTGCTGGACTGCGCATCTCTGGCCCAATCACCTGGGCCTAATTTCTTAGGCTTTAGGGCTCTTTCCTGGGGGCACTGCCGCGCTCCTTGATCTTTGGTTTTGTGAAGTGGATAATGCGTTGTATTACACATGCACAGGAGTGTTACGCCATGACCGCCAGAACCATCAACGTACGCCTGCCCGAGGCGCTTTACAACCAGATCGAAGAGTTGGCCAAGGCGACAGCACGGACCAAGAGTTTTTTGGCAATCGATGCGCTGACGCACTATGTGCAGAGTGAATCCTGGCATATTCGTGATATTCACGAGGGCATCAAGGAAGCCGATGCAGGTGAATTCGCAACCGACAAGCAGGTCAAAGCGGTGTTTGCCAAATACGGCGCTTGATCCAGGTTGATCAAGTGGACCAGGGCGGCGCTCGCGTCTGTTGATGAAATCGCTGGCTTCATCGCTAAAGACAACCCGACACGGGCCAACAGCTTTGTACTGGAGTTGCAGGCCGCTGTGACCCAACTTCAGGCCCATCCAGGCATGGGCCGGGCTGGCCGCGTCCCCGGCACGCGCGAACTTGTCCTGCACAAGAACTACATCGCCATTTACCGCGTGCGTGGCGACGATGTTGAAATTTTGAGATTGCATCACGCAGCCCGAAATCTATGACGAACTGGGTCAGCCCCTGAAGCTGACTGTTGACGCCGATCCAATATTGACCGGGTCAGTTTTCGGTCGGCGTCAACACTTACGTATTGAAATGAAGTTTGCAGTCCCACGGGTCATTGAACGAAGCGGGATTTGAGCAATAAATTCGCTTGTCACGTAGAAGGGAGTTCAAGCGTTCTTCACAGAATTTCTCCCAGTGATACAGCACGCGATGATCTTCTGACCTAGCGGTGATAGCCATGACCGCCTCTATTTACTTGCTTCCGCAAAAGCGGTGGCGGCAATCCGGACCATGCTCGGATGCAGAGTTCCGAGTTTGGGGATTTGGCCGTATGGCGCATGCGGTGGGACCGAGAAGTAGGCGTCGTTGAACGGGAGCTCAAGAACGTTTCTCAGGTCGAATTTGGTGTCGTAGCTCAAACCGGCGCTGGTATATGCACTAGGT